>Ga0209676_1000151_pt1 | contig 167307 bp, 148 predicted proteins | sample AraplaCvi_mLB_r2_FD_184282 | JGI IMG/M metagenome (GOLD analysis project Ga0209676, IMG submission 184282) | Arabidopsis root microbial communities from North Carolina, USA - plate scrape MF_Cvi_mLB_r2 (SPAdes) (version 2) | ecosystem: Host-associated > Plants > Roots > Endosphere | place... | reverse complement strand
CCAGCTTGAAGCCGAAGGCCTTGGGGAACCAGTAGGTGATGCCGGCGAACATGCCGAACACCACGCCGCCGATGATCACGTTGTGGAAGTGGGCGATCAGGAACAGGCTGTTGTGCAGCACGAAGTCAGCGGGTGGGACGGCCAGCAGCACGCCGGTCATGCCGCCGATCACGAAGGTGACCATGAAGCCGACGGTCCACAGCATCGGCACTTCATACCGGATCCGGCCGCGGTACATGGTGAACAGCCAGTTGAAGATCTTCGCCCCGGTCGGGATCGAGATGATCATCGTCGTGATCCCGAAGAACGAGTTCACGCTGGCGCCCGAGCCCATGGTGAAGAAGTGGTGCAGCCAGACGATGTAGGACAAGATGGTGATGACGACGGTCGCGTAGACCATCGAGCTGTAGCCGAACAGCCGCTTGCCGCAGAAGGTCGAGACCACTTCGGAGAACACGCCGAAGGCCGGCAGGATCAGGATGTAGACCTCGGGGTGCCCCCAGATCCAGATCAGGTTCACGTACATCATCGGGTTGCCCCCGAAGTCGTTCGTGAAGAAGTTGGTATACAGGTACCGATCGGCGGTCAGCAGGGCCAGGGTGGCGGTCAGGATCGGGAAGGTCGCCACGATCAGGACGTTGGTGCACAGCGAGGTCCAGGTGAAGACCGGCATCTTCATCAGGCTCATGCCGGGCGCGCGCATCTTGACGATGGTCACGACCAGGTTGATGCCCGAGAGCGTTGTGCCGACCCCCGCGATCTGCAGCGCCCATATGTAGTAGTCGACCCCGACGTCCGGACTGTAGGCCAGGTTCGACAGCGGCGGATAGGCCAGCCAGCCGGTGCGGGCGAACTCACCGACGAACAGCGACAGCATCACCGTCACCGCGCCGCCCACCGTCATCCAGAAGCTGAAGTTGTTCAGGAACGGGAACGCCACGTCGCGCGCGCCGATCTGCAGCGGCACGGCCAGGTTCATTAGGCCGGTGACCAGCGGCATGGCCACGAAGAAGATCATGATCACGCCGTGGGCGGTGAAGATCTGGTCGTAGTGGTGCGAGGGCAGGTAGCCGGCCTGGTCGCCGAAAGCGATGGCCTGCTGGGCCCGCATCATCAGGGCGTCGGCGAAGCCGCGCAGCAGCATGATGATGGCCAGGATGATGTACATCACCCCGATCTTCTTGTGGTCGACGCTGGTCAGCCACTCCCGCCACAGATAGCCCCACAGCTTGTAGCGGGTCAGCAGCGCCAGGGTCGCTAGACCGCCGAGGGCGACCATGGCGAAGGTGCCCAGCAGGATGGGTTCATGGAACGGAACGGCTTCCCAGGTGAGACGGCCGAAGATGAGTTTTGCGAGGTCCGCGGACATGTTGGGTCTCTATCCTGGGATCAGCGCGCTTCGACGGAAGCGGACTTGGGAGCGCACAGCGCGGCGACGAACGCGCGCAGGCCTCCTCCCTGGCCGCGCCTGACGCGCTTGTCGTATTCGAGGGTGGTGACGTTGTAGACGCCGGCCATGCCCAGGCCGCCCTGAGCGTCGATGCGCATCATGTCGTGCTGACACATCTTTCCCGGCTCGACGCAGCGGTTGACCGCCTTGTCGAAGAGGCCCGCGTCGACGCTGGCGAAGCGTTGGGGCGAGACCTTCTCGCTGGGTTTTTCCAGGACGAGATAGCGGGGGCCGTCCAGACGGTCGCTTCCCTTGCGGACCTCGGCGATCCAGCGGTCGAAGTCCGCGGGGCTCATGCCGTGGAACTTGAAGCGCATGTGCGAGAAGCCGGCGCCGCTGTAGTTGGCGGAGAAACCTTCGAAGACGCCGGGCTTGTTGATCACCGCGTGCAGCTGGGTGGTCATGCCCGGCATGGCGTAGATCTGGCCGGCCAGGGCGGGCGCGTAGAACGAGTTCATCACCGACGAGCTGGTCAGCTGGAAATCGATCGGCGTGTCGACCGGCGCGGCCAGCTCGTTGACCGTGGCGACGCCCAACTCGGGATAGATGAACAGCCACTTCCAATCGAGGGCCACGACCTGGACCTTCAGCGGCTTGACGTGCTCCGCCGTACGGCCCGGCGCCAGGCGATCCAGCGGGCGGTATGGGTCCAGCAGGTGGGTGCTGGTCCAGGTCACCGCGCCCAGGATGGTGATGATCACCAGCGGCGCGGCCCAGATGACGATCTCCAGGCGGGTCGAGTGGTGCCAGTCGGGATCGTACTTGGCCTCCTCGTTCGAGCGCCGGTACTTCCACGCGAAGAACAGGGTCAGGGCGATGACCGGCACGATGATCAGCAGCATCAGCACGGTCGCGACGATGATCAGATCGCGCTGCTGCACGGCGATATCGCCGGACGGATTCATCACCACCCAGTCGCAGCCGCCAAGGGCGAGCAGCAAGGGCAGCAGGGCCAGCTTGCCCAGCAAGCCGGGCGATGGACGGGGTGTGAGCCTGAAGGTCGGACGCATGCGGCGGCGGATAGGCCGTTCTGCTGCGGTGCGACATTGGACCGTTTGTCCTAGGTCAAGGCGCGTCTTGCCAAAGGTCAAGCTCTCGTGAACGGAGCCGAAGCGCCGCGAAGACGTTTGCCAGATCGTGTTCGTTGGCCCCATGCTGCCCTCGAGACCGCCGTGAAGGCGGCGGAAAATCGGCACTAGGGACGGTAACGAGGAATAGGCGCGTCAGTTCATGGTTCAACAATTTACAGTACCCACGTCATCCCGCCTGGAACGCGATGCGCGCCGCATGCACGCCGACGCGCACGGCGTCCGACCGGGTGAGATCGCCCTCGGCGTCGTGATCGGCCGCACGTCCGAATTCTTCGATTTCTTCGTCTACGCCATCGCTTCGGTGCTGGTGTTCCCGCAGCTGTTCTTCCCGTTCGTCGACCGGCTGACCGGGGTGATGTTCTCGTTCGCCCTGTTCGCTCTGGCCTTCATCGCTCGTCCCGTCGGCTCGGTGATTTTCACCGAGATCGACCGCCGCTTCGGCCGCGGCGCCAAGCTGACCGTCGCCCTGTTTCTGCTGGGCGGCTCGACCGCCGCCATCAGCTTCCTGCCCGGCTACGCCCAGATCGGCTCGCTGGCCATCTGGGCCCTAGCGCTCTTCCGCCTGGGTCAGGGCGTCGCTTTGGCCGGCGCCTGGGACGGCCTGGCCTCGCTGCTGGCCCTGAACGCGCCCGAGAAGAAGCGCGGCTGGTACGCCATGCTGCCGCAGCTGGGCGCGCCGTTCGGTTTCATGCTGGCCAGCGGTCTGTTCGCCTATTTCGTCAGCAGCCTCGGCAGCGCCGACTTCCTGGACTGGGGCTGGCGCTATCCGTTCTTCGCCGCATTCGCGATCAATGTCGTGGCCCTGTTCGCCCGCCTGCGCATCGTCGCGACCGAGGAGTATGGCGCCCTGTTCGAGAAGCGCGAGCTGCGCCCGGCCCCCATCGCCTCGCTGCTGCGCGCGGAAGGGGCCAATGTGCTCATCGGCGCCTTCGCCCCCCTGGCGACCTTCGCCATGTTCCACTTGGTGACGGTGTTTCCCCTGTCGTGGGTGATATTGCGCGATCCCGGCCAAGCCTTGACCTTCCTGCGCATCGAGCTGGCGGGCGCCATCGTCGGCGTCGCCGGCATCCTGGCCTCGGGCTGGATCGCCGACCGTATCAACCGCCAGAACCAGCTGGCGCTGTCGGCCCTGCTGATCGGCGGCTTCAGCCTCTTGGCCCCCCGCCTGCTGGACGGCGGCTCGCTGGGCCAGACCCTGTACGTCGTGGTCGGCTTCGCGATCCTGGGCCTGTCTTTCGGCCAGGCGGCCGGCACGGTCAGCTCGCGCTTCGCCAAGCGTTATCGCTACACGGGCGCGGCCCTGACCTCGGACCTGTCCTGGCTGATCGGCGCCGGCTTCGCCCCGCTGGCGGCCCTGGGCCTGGCCAACCTGTGGGGTCTGTGGGCCGTGGGCCTCTACCTCGCCTCCGGGGCCATCGCCACCCTGATCGCTCTGACCCTCGACCGGAACCGCCGCTTGGCCGCTAAATAGCCCGACCACGGCTCGGCGCCCCGACCGGCGCGCCGAGCCGTGACGGTCTACCGCCGCCGCTTCGCCAGCCAGACGAAGAAAGTCGGCAGCACCAGCAGGGTCAGCACGGTCGAGGTCAGCAGACCGCCGACCACCACCGTGGCCACGGGCTTCTGGACCTCGGCCCCCGCCCCGATCGCCAGGGCCATCGGGATGAAGCCCAGCACCGCCACCAGCGCCGTCGTCAGCACCGCCCGCAGGCGATCGACCGTGCCGGCGATCACGGCGGCGGCGACGTTCGCCTCCCCCACGATCCGCTGCTTGATGCTTTGCATCAGGACGAGACCATTCAGCGTCGCCACGCCCGAGACGGCGATGAAGCCGACCGCCGCCGAAATCGAGAACGGCATCCCCCGCAGTAGGAGCGCCAGCGCCCCGCCGACCAGGGCCAGGGGAACACAGGCAAAGACCAGCGCCGCCTCGGTCGCCGAGCCCAGGGCCATGAACAGCAGCACGGCGATGACCAGGAACACCACCGGCACGATCACCGCCAAGCGGGCGCTGGCCCGCTCCAGGTTCTTGAACTGGCCGCCCCACTCCAACCACGAGCCCGGGGCCGGCTGGACCTCACGCGCCAGAGCGGCCTGAGCCTCGGCGACGAAGCCGCCCAGGTCGCGGCCGCGCACATTGGCCTGGACCACGATCCGCCGTTTGCCGTTCTCGCGGCTGACCTGGTTGGGACCTTCGGCGGTGTCGAAGCGGGCAATGCTGGACAGCGGGATGGCGCTGCCGCCCTCGCTCTCCGACACCACGGGCAGCTGGCCCATGGCGGCCGGATCGGCGCGCGCGGCGTCGTCCAGCCGCACGACGACGTCGAAACGGCGGTCGCCCTCCAGGATATGGCCGGCCTCGCGCCCGCCCAGGCCGATCTCCAGAGCGTCGGCCGCGTCGCTGGCGTGGACGCCCAAGGCCGCGGCGGCTGTGCGGTCGACGCTGGCGGTGATCGTCGGCTGACCCGAGATCTGCTCGACCTTGACGTCGGCCGCGCCCGGAACCTTGCGCAGCATCGCGGCAATCTGATTGGCGGTCCTGCTCATGACCGCGAAGTCGTCGCCATAGACCTTGACCGCCACGTCCGAACGCACGCCGGCGATCAGCTCGTTGAACCGCATCTGGATCGGCTGGGTGAACTCGTAGGCGTTGCCGATCAGCTTGCCGAGATCCCCTTCCATGCGTTCGACCAGCTTGTCCTTGGAAAGACCGGGATCGGGCCAATCCTTGCGGGGCTTGAGGAGTACAAAGGTGTCCGAGGCGCTGGGCGGCATCGGGTCCGACGCGATCTCGGCCGTGCCCGTGCGGGTGAAGACCAGCGCCACCTCGGGCCGGGCCGAGAGCACCTTCTCGACCTCGAACTGCATGGCCTGGCTCTCTTCCAGCGAGATCGAGGGCACGCGGCTGGCCTGGACCAGCAGGTCGCCCTCGTCCAGCGTCGGGGCGAATTCGCGGCCCAAGGCCAGGAAGGCGACGACGCCAATCACCAGGGCCAACCCCGCCCCGGCGGCCACCGCCCCCGGCCGGGCGACGGCGGCGCGCAGCAGCGGCTCGAACCGAGTGCGGACGGCGGCCATGGCGCGGGTCTCGCCATGACCTTTCGGCTCGCGCACCGCCAGGGCCGTGAACGCTGGAACCAAGGTCAGGGACAGCACGAACGCGCCGGCCAGGGCGAACATCACCGTGGCGGCCATCGGCGTGAACATCTTGCCCTCCACCCCCTCGAAGGCCAGCAACGGGGCGTAGACCAGCAGGATGATCGCCTGGCCGAAGGCGGCCGGACGGGCCATCTCCTTGGCGGCCTCGGCGGCGATCGACAGGCGCTCACCAGCGGTCAGGTCGCGCCCCTCCTTCTGGCGATGGAGCGCCAGGCGGCCCAGGGTGTTCTCGATCACCACCACCGCGCCATCGACGATCAGGCCGAAGTCCAGCGCGCCCAGGCTCATCAGGTTGCCGCTGATCCCGAACCACCGCATGGCGATGGCGGCGATCAGGAACGACAGCGGGATGACCAGCGCCGTGATCAGGGCGGCGCGGACATTCCCCAGGGCGAAGAACAGCACCACGATGACCAGCAGGGCGCCGACCGCCAGGTTGTGCTCGACCGTGCGGATCGTCGCGTCGACCAGTCGCGTGCGGTCCAGCACCGGTTTGACGATGACGTCGCGCGGCAGGCTGGCGGCGATGGACTTCAGGCGCTCGTCGACGCGCGCGGCGACCGTGCGGCTGTTCCCGCCGACCAGCATCAGGGCCGTGCCGATCACCACCTCACGGCCGTTCTCGCTGGCCGAGCCCAGGCGCGGGGCGTGGCCGATGGCGACTGTCGCGACATCCGAGACCTTGACGATCGCGCCGTTGCGTCGGCCGATCGGGGTGTCGGCCAGTTCGGCCAGGCTCTTCACTCGCGCGTCGGTGCGGACGATATAGGCCTCGCCGCCCCGCTGGACATAGCCGGCCCCGGCGATGCGGTTGGAATGCTCCAACGCCTCGACCAGCTGCGGCAGGCTGATGCCGCGCGCGGCCAGCTTGGCCGGGTCGGGATGGACGGCGTATTCCTTGACATAGCCGCCCAGCACATCGACGCCAGCCACGCCGTCGACCATCTTCAGCTGGGGCGCGACGATCCAGTCTTGGACCGTGCGCAGATAGGTCGCCTTCTCGATGTCCGTGCGCAGGGTCTCGCCCTCGGGCGTGACATAGACCGCGCCCGGATGCGCCGCCGCGCCCTTGAACTCGACGGTCCAGATATAGACTTCGCCCAGGCCGGTGACCGGCGGCCCCATGCTCGGTTCGAGCCCGTCCGGGAGCTTGGCGCGGGCGGCCTGCAGGCGCTCGTTGATCAGCGCGCGGGCGAAATAGAGGTCGGTCTTGTCGGTGAAGACGGCGGTGATCTGCGAGAAGCCGTGCCGAGACAGCGAACGGGTCTCGATCAGGCCCGGCGCGCCGGCCAGGGCCGTCTCCAGCGGGAAGGTGACCTGCCGCTCGACCTCCTCCGGGCCCAGCGCGGGCGCGATGGTGTTGATCTGCACCTGGCGGTTGGTGATGTCGGGGGTGACGTCGATCGGCAGGCGCGACAGCTGCTGCAGACCGAACGCCAGCAGCGCCACGGCCAGCAGGACGACGATCCAGCGATGGCGGACCGAGAGGTCGATGAGGCGGTTCAGCATGGCTCAGTCCTCATGCCCCGCTTCGCCCTTGCCCAGCTCGGCCTTCAGGCGGAAGGCGCCCTTGCCGGCGATGGTCTCGCCGCCGGTGAGCCCCTTCAGGATCTCGACAGAGCCAGCGGCGGTTCGGCCCGTCACCACGGGCGTGGCGCGGAAGCCCCTCGGCCCGGCGACGAAGACGACCGAGCGGCCTCCCAGGGTCTGGACGGCCTCGGCCGGGACAGTCGGGTCGCCCTGCCCTCGGGCCAGGATCACCCGGGCCGAGACGATCGCGCCGATCGGCGGCGGGGCGGCCGTCGGCTTGGCGCGAACCACCGCGGCCCCGGCTCCGACGGCGCTGGGCGCAACCGCGACGATGCGTGCTCCGGTCCGTCCGCCATCAGGCCGCTGAATCGAGATCAGGTCGCCGATATGGATCTCGTCAGCAGAAGCCGGCGGTGCGTCAAGGACGTACTCGACCTGCCCCTGGTCGGCGATCTCGACGACAAAACCGCCTTGCGTGAGGAAGCCTCCGACCCGCGCGTCGATGCGGGTGACGACGCCGCCGATCGGGGCGCGCAGGACGGCGACGCCGCCGGCGCTCGGCGCGCCCTGGGCGGCCGCTTGGGCGCGGGCGGCGCGCAGCTCGGCTCGGGCCTTTTCGGCGGCGGCCTGGCTGGCTTCCCAGTCCTGACGGGCGACGACGCCGGCCTCGAACAGCCGGCGGTCGCGGGCGGCGGCGGCCTGGGCGGCGCGCGCGCCGGCGGCGGCAGAGTCGACACTGGCCCGCGCATTCGCCCCTTCGGCGCTGCGTAGAGTGGCGATCGCGTCCCCGGCGGTCACGCGGTCGCCGGCGGCGACATGGACCCGCTCAACCGTTCCTGACACCGGCGCGCCCAGGGCGGCGGTCGCATTGGCGGCCAGAGCTACGCGGCCGGGCAGGACGAGCTCCGAGCCACCGCCGCGTCCGACCGACGTGGTCAGCACCCCGGCCCTGGCGGCGTCGGCGGCCGAAAGCGCGACGAAGGCCCCACCGTGCGTCGCGTTCTGGCTCTCCTCGTGGGCGGGCGCGTCTGCCGGCGCCTTGCCTGTCAGGCGCCCCACGCCGTAGCCCAGACCCAAGGCGGCCGCGAGCGCGATCCCCGCGCCAGCCATGATCCATCTGCGCTCGATCATCGGGCGTCTCCGAAAGCGATCTGTCCGTTGGCCTGGGCGAGGTCCGCTGCGGCCTTCGCGCGCGCCTGGCGCGCTTCGATGTGGCGCTGGCGGGCGGCGACCAGGTCACGGCGCGCGGCCAGCAGTTCGATCAGGGGCAGCTTGCCCGCCTCGTAGCCCAGCCGGGCCAGGCGATAGGCCTCGCGCGCGGCGGCCTCGCCCTCGCGGGCGGCGGCGGCGGAGCGGTCTGCGGCGCGCGCCTCGCCCTCGGCGCCAAGACGGTCGGCGACCGCGTCGGCCTGGACCATCAGCAGGCGGGCTCGCGCGGCGTCGGCCTCGGCCCGCGCCGATTGCACCGCGCCCCGGTTGCGGTCGAACAGCGGCAGGGGCAGCGAGAGGCCGGCCACGGCGGCGGTGGCGTCGTCGCCGGCCAGCCGGCGCAGGCCGAAGCTGACGGTGACGTCCGGCATGGCGCGACGACGTTCCAGATCCAGCTTGCGCTCGGCGACCTGCTGTTCGGCCTGCGCCAAGGCCATTGGTGGGGCCAGGGCTGTCGCGGCCGAAACGCTCCACGCCTGGTCCAGCACGCCCGGCGTCACGGCGGTGAAGGTCCGCTCGCCGCCGGTCAGGGCCGTTAGCCGGGCCAGGGCCGCGCCCTGCCCGGCCTCCGCGCGCGCGACCTCGGCCTGGGCCGCCGACACCGCCGTCTCGGCCTGGAGGGCGCGCAGCTCGGCTTCCTTGCCGTTGTCGACCAGCAGCCGCGCGGCGCGGGCGTCGGCCTCGGCGAGATCGGCGCCCTCCCTGGCGACAGCCAGCCGCTCGCCCGCCGCTTCGGCGGTGGCGTAGGCGATGACCAGGTCGCGGGCGAAGGCGATGCGGTTCAGGTCGGCGCGCGACCTCGCGGCGTCGACCTCGGCCCGCGCCGTGGCGACCCGCGCGCCGCGCTTGCCGCCCAGCTCCAGGGTCTGGCCGACCGACAGGGTGGTCTCGGCGCTCTGGAAGTCACGGTAGGGCCCTTCGCCCCCGACGTTCTCGATCTGCAGGTCCAGGGTGGGATTGGGACGGGCGTGGGCCTGGAGGGCGCGGCCCTCGGCGGCGCGAGTCTCGGCCTCGCCGACGATCAGGCGCGGCGCGGTCGCTTCGCGCAACAGGGTTTCCAGAGGCGGCGCGGTCTGGGCCGCGACCGCGCTGGCGAGCGCGCCACAGGCGGCGGACGCCAAGGCCGCGCGCAGCGGCCATCGGTTCGATGACATGAAGATTCCTCGCAATGACGGGACCAAGGCGCGCGAAGCGCGCGCGAGCCGTCAGGCGCGAGGGGGTCGGTCGAGGGCGGGCGGAGGCCGCGACGCCAGGACGCGGCTCGGCGCCATGGCGTGCTTGGCCGTCTCGGGTGCGGGCGCGTCAATGGTCGCCGCGGGCGCTTCGAGCAGCGAGCCGGCGTGATGGCAATGACCGCCAACGCAGCAAGCCGCCTTGCAGGGGACGTCGTCCCCGTGCCGCTCGGTCTGCATCGTCTCGACGGCGCTGACACGGGCCACAGCGGCGTCATCAGCGCAGAGACAGGCGGCCAGGCTGGTCGTCGGCGCCGCGACGAGCAGCGCCAGGACGCAGGCGGCCCATAAGCCTCCCAGGTTCCGCAGCCATGCCGTCATCCGTCGCATGGCCGCTGTCATAGCCGCGAGCGGTCCAGTTGAGAACGCGTTACATAATCACAGCGTCTAGCGAACCTCGAACACCAGGACGCGCGCGGGCTCGATTGGGCTGAAGTTATCGTCCGAGAACAGCACCACGGTCCGCCGTCCCGCCAGGTCCCGTCCCCAGGCCATGGCCTCCAGATTGGCCCCCGCGCCGGGCAGGCGATCGAAATTGACCAGCAGGCGCTTGGCCAGCACCCGCGGTGGGGCGCCCTCGATCAGGCTGGGCCGGACGGCGACGTCCTCGGCCCCTCGGACATCGGTCAAATAGAGCCGGCAGTGATAGGCGAAGCGTCCCTGACCATCCTCGACGCCGGACCGCTCCAGCACCAGCAGCCGGTGCGCGTCCAGCGCCAGGATCTCGCTGATCCCATTGTCGCCCCGCCGAACCGGCGCGGCCTGGATCGGGTCCAGGCGATAGGCGTACTGCGCGCGGACGCCGCCATCGCGATCCAGCCGGGTGATCCGCGTCAGGCCGCCCTCGGCGACACGGCTGACCGGCCCGTCCTGAACCCTGGGCGCCTCCATCGCCAGCCACAACCAGCGACCGTCCGGCGAAAAGCTCAGGCCTTCGAAGGTCAGGTTGGGCCGCGCACCGGTCGGCGTGAAGCGGAAGGCCGGCGGAGTCGGGATCGTCTCCGTGGCGGCGCCATCGCGTCCCATGCGACGTACGGCCGGATCGAAGCCGCGCGCCGCGTCGCCCTCGGTCGACCAGACGACATCGCCGCCGCGAGGATCGATGCGCAGGGCCTCGGCGTCGGCGCGCTCGCCTTCCGCCGCCGAGAAGGTCGCGCCGTCCGCGCGCCGCAGCGGGACCTGGCCCATGAGCCGCAGCGCTCGCACCCCGTTCGTGTCATAGTCCAACCGTCCGATGAAGAACCGCGCCAGCGCCTTGTCCGAGCGGTCGTCGGAGATCATCAGCCAGTCGCCCGTGCGGCGGTCGTAGTCGACGCCGGAGATCCCGCCGAACGGGGCGCCGTCGACGCTCAAGTTCTTCGGCAGGTCCAGGATCCCGACCAGCTTCAGCGCCAGCGCCAGGCCCAGGGCGGCGGTGGACGTCACGTGAGGACGCGCACGGACTCGCGCTCGACCAGCTCGACGTTGAACACGATCCGCCGACGCGGCTCGCCACGCGCGCCCATGCGCCGGATCAGGGTCTCGACGGCGGCGGCGGCCATGTCCTCGACCGGCATGTCGATCGTGGTCAGGGCCGGCGTGTGCAGCTGGGCCCAGGGGATGTCGTCGAAGCCGACCACCGAGACGTCGTCGGGCACCGACTGACCCATCGACCGGATGTGGCGCATGGCCCCTATGGCGATCAGGTCGGCGCCGGCGATCACCGCCGTGGCCGCGCGGCGCTCCAAGGCCTGGGCGACGGCCGGCTCGAGGTCCAGCGAGAAGGCATTGTGGACGTGCCAGGTCAGCTTGGCCCGCTCGCGGATCGCGGCGATGGCGCCTTCGGCCCGCTGGCGGGCGCTGGAGGCGGCGTGGGGACCGGAGATCACCCCGATGTTCACGTGGCCGGCGGCGATCAGGTGCTCGGCGGCCAGGCGCCCACCCTCGGCATAGTCGGCCTGGATGACGTCGTAACCCGGCAGGTTGCGGTCCAGCACCACGGTCGGCACGCCCTCGATCAGTTTGCCCACCGGACCGTCGTCGGCGATCGGAAACCAGATGACCCCGTCGACGCCGTGATCGACCAGCAGGCTGACGGCGCGCTGTTCGGCCTCGGCCGAGCCTTCGGTGTCGGTCAGGAAGACGCTGTAGCCGTGAGCCCGCGCCGCCTGGATCACCACCTGGGCCAGGCTGGGAAAGAAGGGGTTGGTCAGGTCCGGCAGGATCAGGCCGATCGCGCCGGTCTTGCCGGTCTTCATGGCCTTGGCGCTCTGGTTGGGCCGATAGCCCAGCTCGGCGGCGACCTTGAGGATGTGCTCGCGCGTGGCCTCGCCGACCGACCCTGCGCCGTTGATCGCATAGGAGGCGCTGGCCAGCGACACGCCGGCGGCCTTGGCGACCTCCTTGAGTGTGGCCCGCTTTCCCATTGAAGACCTGGGCGGGGGATCGGACGGCGGGTCGGTCTTGGCCATGCGGGGATTCCGTTGCTCGCCCTGGAGGTGAAAGCTTTCAGGGCGAGCGTCAAGGAAGGGTTCTAGAACCGCGCCCGCACCGAGACGGTATAAGTGCGCGGCATGCCGACGAAGTAGCGGTCCAGGGTGCGGTTGTTCGGGGTCGTGGTCGTGTAGCCGAACTCTGGCTGAGTTGCTGTCGAGCCGCTGACCGCGCCGATGTAGTCTTCGTCGAAAAGGTTATCGACGTTGAACTGGAGTCGCAGGTCTGGCCCCTCGGCGCGCTTCCAGTCGTAGGTCGCCGTCAGCCCCACCAGGGTGTAGCCGTCGACCCTCTCGACGCCGATCTCCTGGAAGGTGGTCGGGGCCACGATGTGGCCGCCGACGCGGTCGCCGACATAGCGGACATTGGCGTCGATCTTCAGCCCCGCCAGCGGCTTCCAGCCAACCTGGCCGAAGACGCTGTTCCTGGGGATGTCGCGCACCCCCGCCCCCCCGATGACGGCCACGGCGGCCAGCGCCCGGCGCGCGGCGCTGCCGACCGCGGGATCGTCATGCTTGGCGTCCTGGCGGGAATACGAGCCATAGAGATCGAAGGCCCCGAAGTCGTAATAGCCCGTCAGCTCCACGCCGCGCGTCTTGATCCCGGCGATGTTCACCGCCTTGGTCGCGACATTGCCCCTGACGACTTCGTCCGGGTCGAGGGCGGCCGTGGGGTCGCGCGGCACGATGCCGACGTTGTTCTTCAGGTCGACGTCATAGGCCTGGATCGAGAAGGCCAGGTTCGGCTTCACGTAGCGCAGACCCAGGTCGAGGTTGGTCGTCTCGACCGGGTCCAGGTCCTTGGGACTGATCACCGCCGTCGAGCCCAGGAAGGCGTCCTCGGGAATGCCGGCGAAGTTGCGGGCGTAGCCGCCGAATAGCTCCAGCGCCTCGGCCAGCTGGTAGGTCGCGCCGATCTTCGGATTGATGTCGGAGTGCTGCGAGAACTTGACGCTGGCCCGGTACTCCAGCGGCGACTTGGCGTCGTACTTCACGTCGTACCAGGTCAGGCCCAGATTGACCTTCAGCCGGTCGTTCAGAGCCCGAAACTCGTCCTGGGCGTACAGCATGGTGGTCTCGACCGAGGCCGAGCGCTGGTACTCGACGTAGTTCAGCTTGGACCGATCGTAGGCGATGCCCTCGGCCGAATTGATGATCGGGTAGAAGTTGCGCTTCTCGGTGGAGTCGCCGCCTTCCCACCATCCGCCGAAGCGCAGGCTGTGGCCGCCGAGGCGGGCCTTCAGCTCGCCGGTCACGCCGTAGCGATCGCGATCGCGCGGCGTCACCCGCATGTCGGCCGGACCGCCGACTACATTGCTGTTGCGCAGGGTGGTCAAGGTCGGCCGCACCGCGCCGCCGTTGGCGTTGTAGCCGGTCACGGCGCGCGGATCGCCGCCGGTCAGGATGCGCTGGCGATCCTGATAGCGGAACGACTCGCCGTCCAGCGACTGGTAGTATGGATTGACGTCCAGGCTCAGCGTGTCGCTCAGAACGACGTGGCTGTTGACGTAGGCTAGCCAGTCCTTGCGCCAGCCGCCCAGCGCGCCACCGAAGTCGACGTCCCGGGCTGGGACCCCCGTGATCGCGTCGAGCGCGCGATCGCTGCGCGGCGCAGCCTCGAACTCGCCCTTGGTGACGATGTTGAAGTCGTTGTCGGTCTGGTCGTTGTACGAGACACGGGCCTTGACGAACGAGCCGTTGTCAAAGGCCTTCACAACCTTCAGCTCGTAGTGATCGCGCTCGCTGCCCCGGCTTTTCCGGCCGGCCCAGATGTCGTTCTCCTGGTGCGAATAGCTCAGGTAGCCCGACAGGCCCGGAGCGATCTCACCGCTGTCGACGCGGCCGTAGATCCGGCGGAAGTCGAACGAGCCGGCGCCGGCCTCGACCGTGGCGCCGAAAGTCTTGCGCGGCGCGTCGGTGGCGAAGTCGATGAAGCCGCCCAGAGCGAAGCGCGACGGCGCGCCGATGTCGCCCGCGCTCTGCGAGACGGTGATCTTGCCGATATTGCTGCTCTCGATGAAGCGCTGCGGCGGCGAGCCGCCGTTGAAGCGGCTGTCGCCGGTCGGGATCCCGTCCAGGGTCAGGCCGATCTGCTCGTCGCCCAGGCCGCGCATGTAGATCTCGAACGAGAAGCTGCCGCCCCGCGCGTCGCCGGTCGAGACCTGGACCCCCGGAACCTTGACCAGGGCCTGGGTGATCTCCGCGCCCAGCGGCCGCTCCTGGATGTCCTCGACCCCGATGGTGAAGGTGGCGCGGGTCAGGCCCGAGCCGAAACGCTCGGCCGTGACCACGACCTCGTCGATCGTATCGGCGGCCGGGGCGGCGGCCTGCTGGGCCATGGCCGGCGCGGCCAGGACCAGGCACAGCGCGCTCGAAGTCAGCCAGATGGACGTCTTCATGTTCAAAGCCCCCTTAGGCGACCCGCCTCGGCGGACGTCGGTACTATTTAGTGAAACGTTTCATATTCGAGTTCAATGACAATTTCATCACAGGCGGCGGAGAGGATTCCGGCGCCTCATCCGGAGGCATGCTTTGCTATCCCTGGGCTTTCAGGCGGGAGCACTGAGCTGCGGAAGCCCGAGCGCGTCAAAGCATCCAGCCGCCGCCACAGGCGACCGGATGCTATTTTCTTGAAACGTTTCACCCTATAGAGTAGCCGGCATAGCCTTCGGAGGGGACATGCCGGACAACGAGACCGCGCGGGCGCTGCTGGGCGTCGTCGTGTTCCTGGCGATCGGCTGGCTGCTGTCGGAGAACCGGCGCGACCTGCCCTGGCGTCCGGTGCTGGTCGGCCTCGCCTGCCAGGTCGCCCTGGCCCTGCTGCTGACCAAGATCCCGGCCGTCACCGCCGCCTTCGCTGCGGCCACCCACGCGGTCGACGCCCTGCAGGCCGCGTCCAGGGCCGGCTCCAGCTTCATGTTCGGCTATCTGGGCGGCGGCCGCGCGCCGTTCAGCGTGGCCGATCCGAGCGCCGCCTTCATCTTCGCCTTCCAGGCCCTGCCGGCCATCCTGCTGGTCGGGGCGCTGTCGGCCCTGCTGTGGCATTGGAAGGTGCTGATCTGGATCGTCCGCGCCGCCGCCTGGGCGTTCGGCAAGTTGTTCGGGGTCAGCGGCCCGGTCGGGGTCTCGACCTCGGCCTGCGTGTTCCTAGGGATGGTCGAGGCGCCGCTGCTGGTGAAGCCGTTCCTGCCCCGCCTGACGCGCGCCGAGATCTTCATCATCATGGTGGACGGCCTGTCGGTGATCGGCGGCTCGATGATGATCGTGCTGGGCTCGTTGATCGCGGCCAAGGTGCCCAACGCCTTCAGCCATCTCTTGATCGCCTCCTTGATCAGCACGCCGATGGCGATCGGCATGGCTAGGCTGATCATTCCCGGCGAGGCCAGCCAGGCGCACGAGCCGATCGTCCTAGCCAGCCCTTACCGCAGCAGCCTGGAGGCCCTGACCTTCGGCACGCTGGACGCGGTGAAGATGGTGCTGAACATCGCCGGCCTGCTGATCGTGTTCGTCGGCCTGATCGCTCTGATCAACATGGGCCTGGGCTCCTTGCCCCATGCCGGAGCGCCGCTGACGCTCGGCGCCATCCTGGGCTGGCTGCTGACGCCGATCGTCTGGCTTACGGGCGCGCCGCTCTCGGACCTGCAGACCGTCGGCGCGATCCTGGGCACCAAGGTCGCCGCCAACGAGGTGGTGGCCTACAGCGACATGATGACTCTGCCGCCCGGCGCGCTCAGCCCCAAGAGCCTGCTGATCCTGACCTACGCCTTGGGCAGTTTCGGCAATGTCGGCAGCGTGGCGATCCTGATCGGCAGCTTGTCGTCCATGGCGCCTGAGAAGATTGGCGAGGTCGTTGAGCTGGGCTTCAAGGCCCTGGCGGCGGCGTTCCTGACGACGTGCCTTACAGCAACGATCATGGGCTTGATCAGCACCTAGGACAATCGACCTAGACAGACTAGGTCAATCGTCCTATCAGGGCCCGACATTGAGCGGGAGCCTCCAAATGGGCGCGAGCGACACGCGGCGACAGATCATCGAGGCGGCCGACCAACTGTTCTATGAGCATGGCTTCGAAACCACCTCCTTCGCCGACATCGCCGAGGCCGTCGGTCTCTCGCGCGGCAATTTCTATTATCATTTCAAGACGAAGGATCAGATCCTGGATGCGGTGATCGCCGCGCGGATCGACAAGACCCGCGGCATGCTCGAGGCCTGGGAGATCGCGACGGCCTCGCCAGCCGGACGCATCCGCCGCTTCATCGAGATCCTGATCGTCAACCAGACCAAGATCATGGCCCATGGCTGCCCGGTTGGCACGCTGTGCAACGAACTGGCCAAGCTGGACCACGTCGCCAAGGATGCGGCCGCCGGCGTCTTCGCCGTGTTTCGCGCCTGGCTACAGCGACAGTTCGCGGCCTTGGGCCGGGAAGCCGACGCCGACGCCCTGGCCCTGCACGTCCTGATGCGCAGCCAGGGCGTCGCGACCCTGGCCACCGCCTTGCGGGACGAGGCTTTCGTCCGCCGCGAGGTCGACGACATGGCCGCCTGGCTGGCGGCGCAACAAGCTCAAACCCGTACCGCCTGAGGAGTCCTCATGTTCGTCATCACCCTGCGTTTCGCCGACAAGACCAAAGCGCAGCAGCTCATGGACGCCCACAACGCCTGGATCAGGCAGGGTTTCGACGACGGCGTCTTCCTGCTAGTCGGCGGGCTTCAGCCCAGCGCGGGCGGGGCGATCGTCGCCCATGGCGCCTCGCGCGCCCAAGTCGAGGCGCGGGTGCAGGCGGATCCGTTCGTCGCCGAGGGGGTGGTCACCGCCGAGATCCTGGAGATCGCTCCCGGCCGCACGGACGAGCGCCTGGCCTTCCTGAAGGCGGCTTAGCCGCGCCGTCCCGACAGCAGCGCACCGGCCGCCGCGATCCCCGCCAGCGCCGCCTCGCGAGGCGCGCCGTCTTCGATTAGGACTGCCAGGGCCGCGCCGGCGAAGGTGTCGCCCGCGCCGGTGGCGTCGTCCACCGTCAGGGGCGCGGCCGGCAGGTCGAAGGCTTCCCCCGCCGCCTCGACCCGCACGCCGTCCGCGCCGCGGGTCTCGAACAACAGTTGGCTGGCCAGAGCCGCCTCCTCGCGCGCCCCCTCCAGCCAGGCGCGTTCGCCGGCGTTGCAGAACACCACGTCGGCTCGCCTCACCAGCCGCGCAACGAGGTCGGGCGGAAAACAAGCCGGATCGTCCTTGGCGATCCAGGCCAGCCGGGTCGCGGGCGAGATCGCGTCCAGCAGTGCGCGGCCGATATCCGGCGGCCCGGCGGCGATGACCAGCCACGGGGTCTTGGCGACGAGATCTTGCTGCCTCTCCGTAAGCAGGGTGCGCCCCGGCCGCAGCAGGCAGCCATAGGTTCCGTCGGCATTGTAGATCAGCAGGCAGCGAGTCGACGGCGACCCGGGCATGAGGGCCACGGCGTCCAGCATCACCCCCGCCGCGCGGCAGGCTTGCCGGTAGACCTCGCCGTCCGCGTCGTCGCCGATCCAGGTCAGCGGCGCGGCCGCGATCCCCGCGCGCGCCATGGCCGCGCCAGCGAACAGGGCCGCGCCGCCGGCGCGCGGCCAGGCGTCCGTCGCGCCCTGCCGCATCATCAGCGTGCCGCGCCCGGTAAAGTCACCCTCGACCCGCGCGACATAGTCGATCGTCGCGAACCCCGCGATCGCTACGGCCGTCATCTTCACCCTCACAGCTCAAGCCTATTGACTGAAACGTTTCACTATCTAGTTTGCAAGGACATTCCGAGCCTGGATCGCCTTATGCAGCCGCCTGCTTTCATCGCTTTCACCGGCGTCGACCGCCCCGACCTCCTGCCCGGCCTGCGTCGGCTTTCTCAGCGCTATCCGATCGAGTGGGGCGTGCTGGTCGATCCGGCCCAGGAAGACAAGCCGCTGTTCCCTCACGCCCAGACGCGGGGCGCTTTGCTGGCGGCCCGGGACCTGCGCTGGGCGGCCCATGTCTGCGGCGCGGCGGCGCGGGCGATCGTGGCCGCCCCCCTGACCGCGCCCTTGCCCCCCGCCGGTGTCCAGCGCGTGCAGGTCAATCACGGGTTCCAGGGCAGCGACGCGGCTCAGGTCGCCGCCGCTCGCGACTATGGTCGCCGCCTGGGCGTGCGGACGGTGCTGCAATGCCAGGGCGATTTCCCCGCCGAGGCGGGCGTCGACTGGCTGTTCGACGTCTCGTTCGGAACCGGCGTCCGCCCGGAGCGCTGGCCCGCTCCGCCGACCGCCGGCGGTCCTTTCGGCGGCTATTCCGGCGGTATCGGCCCCGACACCGTCGGCGAGATCCTGGCCCGTATCGCCGCGCCAAGAGGCGCGCTCTACTGGATCGACATGGAGTCCGGCGTGCGCACTAACGGCGCTTTAGACCTGGCCAAGTGCGAGGCCGTGTGCCGCGCGGTCTACGGATGAGCGCGCCATCCCGGCTGGTGATCCTGGACACCGATCCCGGCGTCGACGACGCCCTGGCGCTGCTCTATCTGCGCGCTCGTCCCGACCTGACGCTGCTGGCGATCACCACCGTATTCGGCAACGCCGACGTCGAGACCACGACCCGCAACGCCTTGTGGCTGCGCGAGCGCCTGGGCCTTTCGGCGCCCATCTATCGCGGCGCGGCGCAGCCGCTGAACCGGCCGCGCGGTCCCTCCCCGGTCCATGTACATGGCGAGAACGGCCTGGGCGACATCGATCTCTCCGGCCCGTCCCTGCCGCCACCCGCGCCGGGCGCCGCCCACGATCGGATCGTGGAGATCGTCCGCGCCCATCCGGGCGCGGTGACCCTGGTCGCGATCGGCCCCCTGACGAACCTGGCCCTGGCCCTGCGCGCCGCGCCCGACATCGCCAGCCTGGTCGCCGGCGTGACGGTCATGGGCGGCGGATTCGCCAACGGCAACGTCACACCCTACGCGGAAGCCAATCTCCACAATGATCCCGAAGCCGCCGCCGAGGTGCTGGCCGCCCCGTGGCCGGTCACCCTGGTTCCGCTGGACGCGACCCTGCCGTGCGTAATGTCGGCCGCCGAAGCCTGGGCGGCCGGCGACTTCGTCGAGGCGATCACCCGCGGCTACACGGCGGCCTACGCCCGCTACGAGGGCCTGGAGGGCTGTGTGCTGCACGACGTCGCCGCCCTGGTCAGCCTGACAAGGCCCGAGCTTTTCAAGGCGCGCCTGGCCCCGGTGTCCGTGGCCACGGACGGCGAGCGCGCCGGCCAGACCGCCTGGGGCTCGGGGGGGACGCCGGTGAGGACGTTGATCCAGGCCGACGGTCCGAGCCTGACCGCGCACTTCCTGCGGACGATCGCCACAGCCTAGCCCATGGCTCCGTCTATCGTCGCGATAGGAACAATCAATTGTACCTATGGCGTGTTGAGCGCGCTGAATGGTGTCCGTCGGGGTCGGCGCTGGGTGGAAGCCAAAGCGGAGGAACACAAGGATGGACGCCAAGGTCGAGGACAGCGCTCAGGGCCAATGCCCGATGGGACGCGGTCGTGGCGGCAGGACCAATCGTGATTGGTGGCCGGAAAATCTGCGCCTGGAAGGGCTGAATCAACATTCGCCGCGCTCCAATCCCATGGGCGAAGCGTTCGACTATGCCGAGGAATTCAAGACCCTCGACCTGAACGCGGTGATCGCCGACCTGCACGCCTTGATGACGGACAGCCAGGACTGGTGGCCGGCTGACTTCGGGCACTACGGCGGTCTTTTCATCCGCCTGGCCTGGCACAGCGCCGGCACCTACCGCACGTCGGACGGCCGAGGCGGCGCCGGCGGCGGGCAACAGCGCTTCGCGCCCCTGAACAGCTGGCCGGACAACGCCAACCTGGACAAGGCGCGCCGCCTGCTGTGGCCGATCAAGCAGAAGTACGGCCGCAAGATCTCGTGGGCCGATCTCTATGTGCTGGTCGGCAACGTCGCCCTGGAGTCGATGGGCTTCAAGACGTTCGGCTTCGCCGGCGGCCGCGCCGACACCTGGGAGCCGGAAGAGCTGTACTGGGGCCCCGAAGGCTCATGGCTGGGCGACGAGCGCTACAGCGGCGAGCGCCAACTGCATCCGGCCCTGGGCGCGGTGCAGATGGGGCTGATCTACGTCAATCCGGAAGGTCCGAACGGGAATCCCGACCCGAAGGCGGCCGCGCACGACATCCGGGCCACCTTCGCCCGCATGGCGATGAACGACGAGGAGACCGTCGCCCTCATCGCCGGCGGCCACACCTTCGGCAAGACCCACGGCGCGGGCGATCCGTCCTTCGTCGGTCCCGAGCCGGAAGGCGGCCAGATCGAGGCCGGCGGTCTGGGCTGGGCCAGCAAGCACGGCAGCGGCGTGGGCGCCGACGCAATCACGTCCGGGCTGGAAGTCACCTGGACCCAGACGCCGACCCGGTGGAGCAACCACTTCTTCGACAACCTCTTCAAGTTCGAGTGGGAGCTGACCAAGAGCCCTGGCGGGGCGCACCAGTGGGAGGCCAAGGACGCCGAGGCGGACATCCCGAACGCCTTCGATCCGTCCAAAAAGCAGCGTCCGCGCATGTTGACCACCGACCTGGCCCTGCGGTTCGACCCGGAATACGAGAAGATCTCGCGTCGGTTCCTCGAGAACCCGGACCAATTCGCCGACGCCTTCGCCCGCGCCTGGTTCAAGCTGACCCACCGCGACATGGGGCCGATCCAGCGCTACCTGGGCCCGCTCGTGCCCAAGGAGACGTTGATCTGGCAGGATCCGATCCCGGCCGTGGACCACCCGCTGGTCGACGCCGCCGACATCAAGACCCTGAAAGACAAGATCCTGGCCTCGGGCCTGTCGGTCTCGGAGCTGGTCAAGGCGGCCTGGGCCTCGGCCTCCACCTACCGCAAGTCGGACAAGCGCGGCGGCGCCAACGGCGCGCGGGTTCGCCTGGCGCCGCAGAAGGACTGGGCGGTCAACGATCCGCCGGTGCTGGCCAAGGTGCTGGCGACGCTGGAAGCCATCCAGAAGGACTTCAACGCCTCGGCCACGCGCGGCAAGAAGGTCTCCCTGGCCGACCTGATCGTGCTGGCCGGCTCGGCTGCGGTCGAGAAGGCGGCCAAGGACGCCGGCGCGCCGGTGGAGGTCCCGTTCGCGCCCGGCCGCATGGACGCCTCGGCCGAGCAGACCGACGCGGCGTCGTTCGAGCCGCTGGAGCCCATCTCCGACGGCTTCCGCAACTATCGCCGCGAAGGAACCCAGTTCATGGCCCCCGAGGAGGCGCTGATCGACCGGGCCCAGCTGCTGGGCCTGTCGGCGCCGGAGCTGACAGTGCTGGTCGGCGGTCTGCGGGTGTTGGGCGCCAATACCGGCGACTCCAGAGCCGGGGTCTTCACCGACCGTCCTGGCGTGCTGACGACGGACTTCTTCGTCAACCTGCTGAGCATGGGAACGACCTGGAGCCCGACGGCGGTCAACGCCTTCGCCGGTCATGACCGCAAGAGCAGCCAGCCGCGCTGGACCGCCACGCGCGTCGACCTGATCTTCGGCTCCCACGCCGAACTGCGGGCCTTCGCCGAGGTCTATGCGTGCGCGGACTCGCAGGAAAAGTTCGTGAAGGACTTCGTGGCCGCCTGGACCAAGGTGATGAACGCCGACCGCCTGGATCTGCACTAAACGCCTATAGGGGCGGCCGTCTAGCGCGGTCGCCCCGCCCCTTAAGGGCGTGAGCGCGGCTCCGCCCCTCACGACAAACTTCGCGCTTTGCGTTAAAGCCGCCGACGTGACTCGTCAGACCGCCCTGGCCAGACAGCTTGTCCGCGACGCCTTCCTGGTGCTCGCGACCTTGGCCATTGCCCTGAAGATTATGATCCCCGCCGGCTTCATGCCCAGCGTGGATCCGCGTGACGGCGCCATCGCCCTGGTGCTGTGCACCAGCGAGGGCGTCAAGGTTGTCGATCGGCTGCCGGACTCGCACCAGACCGACAAGCACGGCGGCAAGCCCGCCCACGACGCCCCCTGCCCGTTCGCGGCCCAGGGCGCCGCCACGCCGCCGCCAGCCATGGTCGCGGTCGCGGAGGCCAAGCACGTCGCCTATGTCGAGCCGCCGGCGCCGATCGCGCGCACGGTCGTTCCCGGTCGAGGCCTCGCGGCCCCGCCGCCACCGCCGACCGGCCCCCCCGTCGCTCTGATCTGACGCCGGCCGCCTCGCGGCCAGACGACGCACGCGCGCGTCTTCGCGTTTGCCTTGAGGCAACGACGAAGCCCCGACCGTGCGTCTCCATCCGTACGATCAAATCGACAAGGCCCGTTCCATGCCCTTCCGCTTCGTCCTTCTGACGACGTCCGCCCTGCTCCTGGCCAGCCCCGTCCTGGCGGCCGATGATCCGCAACGTCCCCCCGCCCAGCCCGTCAGCGCCGCGGTGGACGACGGCGTCGCCTTCACCGTCGGCGCGGTCGTTATCACCGCGCCCGGCGCGGCCGGGTCGGCCAAGTCGCTGCTGACCTCGGTCGACCGGCTGGGCGGTGACGTCGCCCAGGCGGCCAACGTCGACTACGCCTGGGAGCTGATCGGCAAGATGCCCGGCGTGCTGGTCACCGACTTCAACCAGGGGACCACCAGCGGCAAGTTCTCGTTCCGCGGCTTCAACGGCGAGGGCGAGATCAACGCCGTCAAGCTGCTGGTCGACGGCGTGCCGTCAAACGGCAACGACGGCAACATGCCGTATCTGGACATGGTCTTTCCGCTGGACATCGCCGGCGTCGAGATCGTGCGCGGATCCAGCGATCCGCGCTATGGCCTGCACGCCATCGCCGGCTCGGCCAACATCCTGACCCGGATCGGCGGGACCTATCTGGACGCCAAGGCCCTGGCCGGCTCGTACGCCACCTACGAGGGCCAGGTCTCGGCGGGCTACGAGACGGGCGACGTCAGCCAGAACTACCTCGTCGCCTATCGCCAGGCCGACGGCTATCGCGACCACGCCGCGCTGGACCGCCTGAGCCTGGCGGGCAAGTGGTTCTACCGCCCCAGCGACAGCCTGCGGGCCGGGATCATCGCCCGCTACTACAAGGGTTCGGCCAACGAGCCCGGCTACCTGACCGCCGTCCAGGCCGCCGCCGCGCCGCGCTCGACCAACGCCTACAACCGCACCGACGGCGACCACCGCAAGATGGGCCAGTACAGCCTGCATCTGGACTGGACGCCGGCCAACGCCCTGTCCTGGTCAAACACGGTCTATCTGAACACGCTGCGTGACGACCGCTATGTGAAGTTCTCGGCGACCACCAGCCAGCAGCGCCGCTACACCAACGAAGACCACTGGGGCGCGATGAGCGTGCTGCGCTACGAGCCCCGGGTCCAGGCCCTGTCGCGACTGGTCTTCGAGATCGGTGGCGACGTCCAGCGGCAGGACAACATCTCGCTGCGCTACAACACCCTGGAGCGGAAGGTCGTCACCCAGACCCGCGACCAGAAGTTCGCCCTGACCGTGGGCGGGATCTACGTCCAGAGCGTGATCGAGCCCACGGACTGGCTGACCCTGACCCCGGCCTGGCGGGTCGACTGGGTCGACGGGCGCTTCCTGAACCGCCTGGTCAAGACCAGCGCCCCGATCAACGACTATGGCGCGATCCAGCAGCCAAAGTTCAGCCTGGCCCTACGGCCCGCCCAAGGCCTGACGGTCTACGGCAACTGGGGCAAGAGCTTCCAGATCGGGGCCGGCTCGGGCGCCTATCTGATCGCGCCGCGCGTGACGGACCTCGATCCGTCGATCAACGAAGGCTGGGAGACCGGCGTGCGCTACGCCCCGACCGGACGCCTGACCGCGCGCCTGGCGGTCTGGCGCCAGACCGCGACGGGCGAGCTGAAACGCAAGCTGAACGATCCCACCGGAGACTTCGACAACCTGGGCGCCACCAAGCGCGAAGGCGTGGACCTGCAGGTCGACGCCAAGCTGAACGACCGGCTCAGCGTCTGGGGCGCGGCGGCCTGGCAGCGCGCGCGGATCAAGACCCCCGATCCGGCCACCCCGGCGCTGGCTGGCAAAGCGATCGACCACGTGCCCGCGCGGCTGTTCTCAGGCGGCGTCGACTTCACCGCCACCGATCGCCTGACCCTGTCGGCCTCGGCGTCCGGCCAGAGCGCCTATGAGCTGACCACCACCAACGACCACGGCCGCTTCGGCGATTACGTGACGATCGACGCCGACGCCGCCTATCGTGTCAGCCCGCATCTGGAGCTGCGGCTGCAAGTGAAGAACCTGACCGGCGCGAACCGCGAATACGTCTGGTGGGACGGCGCCCAGACACTGCACAGCCCAGGCGAGGGCCGCTCGGCCTTCGTCTCGGCCCGCGTCCGGTACTGAGCGTGGCGCCACGCGCAAAGATTCCGTGGCGAGCGCTGGCGCGGCAGGTCCACCTGTGGCTGGGCCTGTCATTGGGCGTGCTGATGGCCGTGATCGGGCTGACCGGCTCGATCCTGGTCTTCTACACCGACATCGACGACGCCCTGCATCCCGAGATCCGCCTGTCCGGCAGCGCACCGCCGCCGTCGTGGGAGCGCGTCTACCAGACCGCCCGCGCGACCTATCCAGACAAGGCCGGGCCCTGGCGGTTCGAGGTCACTGGACGCGGCGGCGACATCCCGGCCCGCTATTACGATCCGCCCGAACGCGCCGGCCGCGACTTCGCGCCGATGATGGTCTGGTTCTCGGCCGACGGGAGCCGCGCGCTGCGCCGCGACTACTGGGGCGAGTATGCGATGACCTGGGTCTATAACCTGCATCATCGTCTGCTGCTGCAAGGGACCGGGGCCAGGATCCTGGGCTGGTCCGGGATCGCCATGCTGCTGATGATGGGCGTGGGTCTGGCCGCCTGGTGGCCTCGTCCTGGGACGATGATCAAGGCCCTGCGCGTGAAGTCCGGCGCCTCACCGATCCGCCGCCTCTATGACGGGCACAAGCTGGTGGGTCTGGGATCGCTGGGCTTTCTGATCCTGCTCACCGTCACCGGCGTGCTGCTGGCCATACCCAAGGAGTCCGACGCGGTGCTGACACCGACACTGGGGGCCGCCGCGAAGCCGCCGGTCATCGACAAGACGGCCCGGTTCCAGCCCGCCACGCGCATCAGCGTCGATCAAGCCGTCGCTACGGCCCATCGCGCTCTACCCACTGCACGTCTTGTGTGGATCGAGACGCCGGCCGCCGACCACGGGGTCTACCGCCTGCGCCTGCAGGCCCCCGGCGATCCCAGCACCCGGTTCCCGCACAGCTTCGTCTGGATCTCGCCTGCCTCCGGAAAGGTCGAGGCTATCACCGATGCGCGCGGCGCGGGTCCGCACGACCAGGTGTTGAACTGGATCCACCCGTTGCACGACGGCTCGGTCTGCGGCCTGTTCGGCCGCTGCCTCTGCCTAGTGATGGGCCTTGCGCCCCTGGCGCTGCTGGTGCTGGGCGGCCTGCGCTGGAGATTGCGCCGGATGCGTAGCCGCTAGCTTCCGCTGCCCAGATATTCGCGCACCCGCTCGACCTCGTCGCCGGCGGCCGAGACGGCCTCGCGCAGCAGCTCCTCGGAAGCGCCCAGTTCACGGGTCCAGTAGCCGACCTCGCGCGCGTCGCTCAGGTCGACGCGCGCGGGATCGCGGGGCGCGGCGTCCGGCCCCGCCATTGGTCAGCGTGGCTCGCGCACGTAAACGGTCTTGGTCGAGCGCCCGCGCAGCAGCAGGCCCAGCACCACGCCGATCCCCGCGGCGACACCCAGGGCCTGAGCGGGGCGCAGCTGGACCCAGGCCTGCAGGTCGTCGTAGCGGCGCTCGACGCCGTCGGTAGCTTGGGCGGCCACGTCCCGCAGGCGCTCGCGCGCTTCGCCCACGGCTGAGACGGCGACGTCCTTGAGGCTGTCATAGGCCTCATGGGCGGAGGCGGCGGCGGCCTTGAGCTTGGGCTCGGCGCGGCGAGCGGCGGTATCGGCGGTATTGGCGACGTAGTCGGTCATGGCGTTCCCCAGGGGTGGATGGCTCGTGTCAAACCCCGAAGGGCGCCCCGGCGTTCCTCCCCTTAGCCTCGATGCTCGCCTTTCTTCGCCGAGCGCGCTTTCCACAGCGCCTTGGCCTCGCCGGGCCGCCCCTTGACAAGCGCCCCGGCCGCCATGCCAGCGAGGAAGGCGGCGGTCGGATGGGCGCGCAAGGCTTCGAGGATGCGCTCGTCCAGCGGCGGCTGTCGGTTCCGTTCACGAGCCTGGCGCTGGACCAGCGACCAGACGGCGACGACCAGCCCCGCGACGCCCGCCACGACCACATAGGCCCAGGCCGGTCCCATGTGCGGCGCGCAGAAGGCGTAGAGCGCCATGGCCGAGGTCACGGCCCCGATCGCGGCGGCCATGATCAGGCCCGCGCCGGCCATCAAGCGCGAAATGATGTTGTCCAGGACGTGGTCCAGCATGATCCCTCTCCCATCCGTCTAGGCGCTGAACGCCTCGGACGTGCTGCGGCTCCAGGATCCAGACTAGGTTGCAGGAGTCTCTCGCGGCGACGACTGCAGACTCTGCAGCAGTCTGATCACGGTGGCGGCCGTAAACGGCTTCTCCAGGCGCGGCACGTCGGCGAAATGCTGCGGAATGATCTCAGGATCGTAGCCCGTCGCGAACAGGAAGGGCGCGTTTCTCGCGCGCAGCAGGTCCGCCACGGGGAATACGCGATCACCGACCAGATCGATATCCAGGATCGCAAAATCGACCGTCTCGCCGGCCTCGATCAAGCGCCGGGCCTCCTCCACACGACCGAAGGGACCCATCACCTTGGCCCCGATGCTCGCCAGGGCCGAAGCCAGGTCGTCGGCGAGGTAGAACTCGTCCTCGACGACCAGCACCACCCGCCCTCGCAGAGATTCCGCCATGCAAAGCCCCACAATCGACAGGCTCAGGGATAGGAGAGCCTCCGCTTGGGCCAAATAACCTATGTTATTCGCTACGAACTCTGGTCCGAAGCCGCTTCCAGGGCCGGGCGATCCAGCAGCGTCATCTGGGCGCCGCGCATGTCGATCAGCCGTTCACGGCGCATCTGTTGCAGCGTGCGGTTGACGTGCACTAGGCTCAGACCCAGGGCGTCGGCCAGGATCTCCTGCTTGACCGGCAGATGGAAGCTCTCGCCGCGGGTTTCTCCGATCTCGGACAAACGGCCATGCAGCTCAAGCAGCAGGTGGGCCATTCGCTCGTAGGCGGTCTGGCGGCCCAGCCGCACCATCTGGTCGATCAGCCGTCCCTGCTGAGCCGCGGCGGTTCCGGCGAAGGCTCGTCCCAAGCGCTCAGAGCCGACGTTGAAACCAGGCTGGGCGTAGCGCACCCGCAGCGGCGTCAGGGCGACGGCCTCCACGGCGCGCTGCGAGCGGGTCAGCAAATCGAAGCCGACACCGTCGCCGGGCAACAGGAAGGCCAGGATTTGCCGCCGGCCGTCGCGCAACGAATGCGCCAGGCAAGCCCAGCCCGACAACAGGAACATCGGCGGCGCGCCGGTCAATTCCAGGTCCTTGCCCGCTGGATAGGCCTCGACGCGACCCAGGCTGGCTTCGAGCATTGCGATGTCGTCGTCGGGAAGCGCGCAGTAGCGTTTCAGTCTACGGACATAGGCTTTCTCGACCGCCCGCTGTGGCGCGGCGCCTAACATGAGGCGCTCGCCTCGCTCGGATCTGACCGTACCGTGAACATTTTCATCGCTCGCTCCGTCCCTAGCAGCGAGCCCCGGCTAGGTCTTTATCATCTGATAGGCTCGTGGCCCCGTAGAGAGTGAAACGCACTTTGAGCAGAGATGTTCGGTTCGACGCGCCGATTTCCGATGTTCGGTTCGGCGTAGCGATTTCCCGAGCTTCGCGTTATCGCCTCTAGAAGGGGCGACGACTGCGTCGACCGCCAGAAGTGGCGCGCTGGAAAGGAAGCCATGCGGAAACCGAACGGCGAAGAGGCCTCGGCCGGCATGGCGCAGCGCATTCGCTCGTTTCCTTGGCGCGATACGGTGCTGGGCGAGGTCAAGGCCTGGCCGCAGAGCCTGAAGACCGCCGCCGACGTGATGCTGGGCTGCGGCTTCCCCGCGCTGCTTTGGGCGGGTCTCGATGCGGTCACCCTCTACAACGACGCCTATGACGCCTTGCTGGAGGGACGCGACGACCTGGGTCGGACAGGCCTGGCCTCTCTCGAGTCCGCGCGCGAGACCTTGGCGCCGGCGCTGGAAAGCGTCTGGCGCGGCGCGACGATCACGTTCGAGGACCATCCTTTGCCCTTCCGGCGCGACGGCGCGGTCGAGGACGTCTGCTTCACCCTGTCCTGCTCGCCGGTGCGCGACGAGGCGGGGGACGTCACCGGCGTCCTCCTGATCCTGATCGAAACCACCGAGCGCATCCGCGCCGGCCAGGCCCGCAACCTGATGGTCGCCGAGCTGCAGCACCGGGTGCGCAACATTCTGGCGGTCATCCGCTCGATCGTCAGTCGCACCGCCGAGACCAGCCAGACGGTCGAGGATCTTTCGGCGCACCTGGACGGTCGCCTCGCCGCCCTGGCGCGCACCCAGGTGCTGCTGACTCGCAGCCCGGGCGCTGGCGTCGACCTGGAAAGTCTGGTCCGCGACGAATTGCTGGCCCAGGTCGCCGACGAGGAGCGTATCGTCATCGCCGGTCCCGAGATCCTGCTGCCGCCCAAAGCCGCTGAGGTGATGACCCTGGCCGTGCACGAACTGGCGACCAACGCCACCAAGTACGGAGCCCTCGCCGACAGCCATGGCCGCATCGAGATCCGCTGGACGGTCGCGCCGCGTGACGGCATGGACTGGATCCGGTTCCAGTGGCGCGAGAGCGGGGTCAGGGTGGCCGTCGCCGCGCCGCGTCGCACCGGCTTTGGCGCGGTGCTGATCGAACAGCGGGTGCCTTACGAGCTGATGGGCGCCGGCGCCCTCACCTTCGCCCCCGGCGGCATCCAGTGCGAGATTGCCTTCCCCCTGCTGCCGATCCGTAGCGTGCTGCAGACGGACGCTGGCTGAAGGCCTTCTAAAGCCGCGCTCGGGTGACCCGGCCGCCGCGATCCTGAATGGCCAGGCGCGGCGCGAAGCCGCAACGGGCAAGCGTCCTGGCTTGGCGCCGCGCCTGGCGCTCGGCCTCCGCCCCGGAGCGGAAGATCTGCGCCAGTTCGTTCGGGGCGCAGAGCAGGACCCAGCCGCCGTCCAGCGGTTCGATCCTGAGAGTGATGACGACGGGGAAGGCCGAGATCATGCGAAAGCGTGATCCCCCCTCCCCGTCGGCGCAGCAACATAGGTTATAAGCAAGGCGAAACAGTCGCGCGGATGGACGCTAGCCTCGGATCGGTTCCAGTTCGATCAGCACGATGTCGTTGGCCCGCATCGGCAGGTCGACGACCGCCTCACCCCTGACGCGGATGACCGTCTCGATCTCCGGTCGATCCTGGGTCAGGGCTTGCAGCTGGCCCAGCTGCTCCGCCGTCAGGGTCTTGGGCAGGCCCATGTCGATATAGGCGCTGTAGGCGTCGTTGGCGCGGTAGCCGGTGCGGCGCACGCGCAGGCGGTACGCTCCCGTCTTCAGACCGGCCACCGTCAGCTTTAGCGGCTCGACGTCGAAGGTAGGATGCGGGCGCTGGTAGTAGGGTCGATTGCTGACCTTCTGGTCTGGCTGGCGCCAGGCATAGGCCAGCACCGCCACCTTGCCGCCGTCGCGAGCGGCGAAAACCTGGTCGTCGGTGGTCGCCAACGCCTGGCCCTTGACGGCGTTCAGGTACTTGTAGGCGAACCAGGCGGGTTTGCGGATCCCCTGCGGGTTCATCAGCCCGAAGCCGCCCTCGAACGGCTTGGTCGGCGGACCGGGCTCCTCGAAGAGATCGGTATAGGTCCAGTAGCTCATGCCTTGGACGAGGCCCTGGGTGCGCCGCAGCTTCTCGACGATATAGGCGGCGCTGACATAGCTGTCGTGGACGCTGTCGCGCGGGGTGTAGCTGGTGCTCCACTCGGTGAAGTACAGCGGCAGGTTCGGGAAGGCCGAGGCCTGGATCTGCTCGCGCACGCGCCGCACGTCCCCGACGATGGCGTCTGGCGACGGCGACAACTTGGTGTCCTGCACGCCCTTCTCGTCCAGGAAGCCGCCGTCCACGCCGTAGGTGTGGGTGGTGACGAAATCGACGGCCGAGCCGCTTTGCTTCACATGGGCCAGGAACTCCGGAACCCAGGCCGCGCCGGCGGTCGAGGGGCCGCCCACCCGCAGGGCCGGATCGATGGTCTTGATGGCCCGGACGGTGACGTCATAGAGCTCGAAATAGGCGTCCCTGTCGGCCTTTTCCCAGAAGCCGTCCAGGTTCGGCTCGTTCCACACCTCGAAGAACCAGCTGCGCACCTCTTCGACGCCGTAGCGCTGGCGAACGTGGCGGACGAAGGCGTCGATCAGGTCGCGCCAGGGCTCCAGCTTCGGATGGGAGGTGTTGCCCTTCCAGTAGAAGATCGTCAGGTCCGAGGTCTTCATCGCCTCGGGCGTGAAGCCCAACTCGACGAACGGCTTGATCCCCTTGGCCAACAAGGCGTCGTACAGCTGGTCCAGCTTGGTCCAGTCGTAGACGATCTTGCCGTCCTGAACCTTCACCGTGCCCAGCACGTCGTGGAAGATCGCGTGGAAGCGGATGTAGCGGAACCCCAGCTCGTCGACCGTCGTCTTCAGCTGTCCCTGGCTATCGTCGCGGATCAGGGTGCCGGGATAGTCCGAACCGACCGACAGGTCGAAGAAGCGGTCGACTGCGCCCGTGCTCCTGGCCGCGTCCAGAGCGATCAAGCGGGGCGGCGTCGCCGCCAGGGCGGATCGCCCGATCATCGGCAGACTGGAGATGGCGGCCAGCAAGGCGCGGCGCGACGGGCGCATGGTGTTCCCTCCCACTTCGTTGATGGAAGGGCTACACGCCAATGATAGCGCTATCAATGCCTATTGTACGACAATTTCTCAGCGGCGCAGGGCGAAGCCGACATAGACCGTCCGCGGCGCCGAATAGCTGGTGATCCCGTCGGCGGCCTGGCCGACGGCCAGATCGGCGTCCAGCGCGTTGTCGGCGGCCAGATAGATCTCGGACGTCGGCGACAGCGCCCAGCCGGCGCGCAGGTCCAGGCTGGTTCCGCCCCTCAGCGTCCGCAGGTTCAGGTCGTCCTCGTAGCGCTTGCTCTCGTAGCGCAGGTCGGCGTCGAGGCTCAGGCGATCGATCGGCTTCCAGCGCGCCCCGGCGGTGACGGTCAGCGCCGGCGCCTGGGCCGGGCGCTTGCCGGTCAGCTTGGCGGCGGCCCCGCCTCCGTCGACGCGGGCATGGGTCGCCGAGAAGGCCGTGCGGACCGTCCAGGCCGGCGACAGATCGGCGGCGATGTCGCCTTCCAGGCCGTAGGCGTTGATCTCGCCGGCGTTCCGGCGCTGGCGCAGCACGCCGCCAGCCGGGATGAAGCCGGCGACCGGAAAGGTTCCCGGGCCGATACCGATGGTGACATTGGTGATCGGGTCGCGGACCTGATTGTAGAACAGACCCAGATTCCATTTCACCGCCCCGTCGCCCGCCAGGCCCGTCTCGACGCCGTACAGGGTCTCGGGCTTCAGGGCGGCGTTGGCCTCGGTGATGTCGTTGCCCACGCGGAACGGACGGTGCAGCTCGTTCAGGCTCGGGGGCCGGAAGCCGGCATAGGCCGCCGCCCGTAGCCAGGTCTCGCCGGCCAGGCGCTGGCGTACGCCGACCCGCGCCGTCGGGGTGGTTCCCGAGGCGTTGGCCGGCGGCGCGTCCAGGATCAGGGCCCCGGTCGCCGCGTCCCGCTCGCGCCGGACGCCGTCATAGGATCGCCATCCATCCAGCCTCGCCCCCGTCGCCAGGATAAAGTCCGGCCGGCTCCAGGCGGTCTCGGCATAGACGCCGCCGGCCAGGGTCCGTCCCCCGGCCGCGCGCTGCCGAGTGAAGGCGCCGCCCATGTAGCGGAACAACTCGTGCGTCCGCCCCTCGGTCGCCCGGACATCGCCGCCCAGCTCCCACGTCCATTCGCCCAGCGCCCCCTGCCAGGCGGCGTTGAACCCATAGCCGCTGGCCGGGGTCGAATACTGCGCATTGGCCGGTGTCGCGCCGACGCGTCCAGGGGCGACGGCGACGGAAGCATTCTCCAGGTCGCTGGATCGCGCCCAGGCCTGCAGCCGCCAGGTCTCCGTGGCCAGGGTGACGGACAGGGAGCCGCCCGTGGCGTTGGACTTGGCGCCGAACAGCCCCGCGCCGCGCTTTTCCTGGAACGCGCCGACTCGCGCGGCCCAACGTACGCCGCCGAGCTCGCCCTGGATCCGAGCGGCGATCGAGCCGTCCTCCAGGGTCGTGGGAACATCGGCCGCGCCCGCCGCCGCGCCGCGCACCGGCCGATAGCCGTCGGTGCGCGAGCCGCTGGCGGTCAGCAGCAGGTGCTCAGTCCCGAAGGACCCCGCCGCGCTCCAGCCGTCGCGTTCGCGGGCCTCGACGGTGAAGCGGGTCAGGCCGCCGCCGGTGGCCCGCTCGCGCAGGGCCACGACACCGGTCAAGGCGCCGGCGCCATAGGGCCCCGCCCCCGCGCCGCGCACGACGGTCGCGCCGGACAGCCCCTCGCCCGGCAGGGCGGTCCAGATCACCCAGCCGCCGAAGGGATCGTTCTGCGGCGCGCCGTCGAGGGTGACCAGGGCCCGCCCTGCGCCGGACGGGGCGATGGCCCGCAGGGATAGGCCCTGGATCGTCGGATTGGCCGCGTCGCTGCCGGTGCGCCGGAACAGCGACACCCCCGGCGTGGTCTTCAGCACGTCGTCCAGCCGGGCCTGAGCGCCCAATTGGGCGGCGTCATAGGTCGTGATGGAAAACGCGTCCTGGCCCGGCAAGGGTAGCAGTTGCGGCGCCTCGACGACGACGGCGGCGACCGGAGACGGCGGGACGTCGAGCGGCACGGGAAACCTCTAAGCGGACAATGGCTACGGTTTAGCCAAAGCCGTGAGACGCGCCTACCGTTCCCAGCCGCCTCCTAGGGCCAGGAAAAGGTTCACCTGATCCGCCGCCACCTGGCTGTCCGACGCCGCCAAGGCGCTTTCGGCAGTGGCCAGGGTGCGTTGAGCGTCCAGCCCGGCCAGGTACGGACTCTTGCCGGCGCGGTAGAGGCGCTGAGCCTGGCTCTCGGCCAGCCGAGCCTGATCGCGCGCGGCCTTGAGGGCGGCCTGACGCTGCAGGTCGTGGGCGTAGGCGTCCAGGCTGGTCTCCGTCTCGCGCAGGGCGGTCAGCACCACGCCGTCGAACCGGGCCAGGGCCGCGTCGGCGCCGGCCTCGGCCTGGCGGATCCGCGCGCGCTCGCCCTCGCCGGGCAGGGTCCAGCTGATCAGCGAGTTCAGGCCCCAGCGGTTGGTCGGCGCCTGGCCGATGTCGGCGAGCAGGCCCGTCGAGCCCGCGCCGGCGCCCAGGGTGATGCTGGGATAGAGAGCGGCGGTTGCGACGCCGATCCGCGCCGTAGCGCCGGCCAGGGTCCGCTCGGCCTGGCGCACATCGGGGCGGCGCTTCAGCAGGGCCGCGCCGTCGCCCACCGGGATAGGCTGGGTCAGGGTCGGAGGCGTCACGCAGGCCTCGACCGCCTTGGGGAACTCCGCCGGCGGCCTCCCGGTAAGCGTGGCCAGCTTGTACAGCGCAGCCCGACGGCGGCTCTGGAAAGTCGGCAGGCTGGCGCGCGAGAGATCCACCTGGGCCTGGGCGCGGGCGATGTCGACGGCGGTTCCTCGGCCGGCCTTCACCAACGTCCGCGTGACCCCCAGACTCCGAACCTGGAGATCCAGGGTTTGCTGGGCCACCGTCAGCTCGTGACCGTTGGAGCACGCCTCGACATAGGCGCGGGCGACATCGGCGGCGACGCTGACCCGCGCCAGGTCGAGGGCGGCCTGGCTGGCTTCGGCGTCGGCATGGGCGGCCTCGGCCGCGCGCTTGATCCGGCCGACCAGGTCGACCTGGTACGAGACCTTCACCCCGACGTCGGCCAGGTTCTCGACCGCCAGCGGCTGGGACAACAGGAACTGCTCGCCGGACTCGCGCGCGTGCATGGCCGCGGCCGAGGCGCTGACCTTGAAGCCGCCGGCGTCGTCGGCCTCGCCGGCGACCGCTCGAGCGCGCGCCAGGTTGGCGGCGGCTGCGCGCAGGTCGGTGTTGGCGGCCAGCGCCTGCTCGACCAGACCGTTCAGGACCGGATCGTCGTAGAGCTTCCACCAACCGGCCGGGACCGGATCCTGGCTTACGGCTGGCGACGACGCGCCCAGGAAGGCCCCCCGCGCGGTCGGCGCGTTGATCTTGGCCTCGTCCGGGAGCTTGTAGTTGGGTCCGACGGTTGTGCAGGCGGCCAGGGCCAGCAGCGAGCCGGCCAGGGCCAGGGTGCGAAGGGCGCTCATCGGCCGGCTCCCACCACCGCGACCGTGGCCGTACGGCCAGCGATCAGGCGCAGGTCGCGCGGCGTCTGGTCCAGGGCCACCCGCACCGGCACGCGCTGGGCCAGCCGCACCCAGCTGAAGGTCGGGTTGACGTTGGGCAGCAGATTGCCGCTGGCGGCGCGGTCACGGTCCTCGATACCGGCGGCGATCGACTGGATGTGGCCCTTCAGCGGCCGATCCTCGCCCATCACCTTGACCGACACCGGCTGGCCAATGCGCAAGGTCGACAGCTTGGTCTCCTCGAAGTAGCCCTCGACCCGGAACGAGCGGCTGTCGATCAGGGCCAGGACCGGCTTGCCGGCGGTGACGTAGTCGCCGGTGCGCAGGGTCAGGTCGGACAGGAAGCCGTCGGTCGGGGCCAGCACCACGGTGCGCTTCAGGTTCAGGGCGGCCAAGTCGCGGGCCGCCTGGGCCTGGGACAGCGCCGCCTGGCTCTGTTCGACCTTGGAGAGGCTCTGCTCCGTGACCTCGGCGGCGACCAGATCGCCCAGGGCGCGGTTGCGGGCCAGCTCGCGGCGCGCCTGGACCAGGGCCGCGCGCTGCGCCTCGACGGCGGCGTCCGCCTGGCGCAGGGCCAGGGCGTAGCGCTCGCGATCGATATAGAACAGCGGCTGGCCGGCCTTGACCGCCTGGTCGTTGGCCGCCTCGACGCGGGTGACCAGGCCGGACACGTCGGGCGCCACCTGCACCACGTCGGCGCGGACGCGGCCATCGCGGGTCCAGGGATCGACCTGGTAATGGGTCCAGAGCGCCTTGCCGCCGACGAGGGCGGCGACGACGACGGCGCCGGTGACGGCGACGCGGGCGGAGGACGTCAGAACGGTTTTCAGCGAGGGCATGGGTTAAGAACCGCGGTCAGAATTTCAGGGGCGAAGGGACCGCCACGACGGCGGCCCAGAGGATGACGAACAAGGCGGTGTCGAACAGGGCCGGATGCCAGACGAAGCGATAGGCGCCGACCTTTGACAGCGCTCGGCGCAGCACGAACGAGGCGACCAGGGCGATCAGCGCCGAGACCAGGACCGACGACAGGAACACCCCGTCGATATTGAGTTCACCAGTCATCGGACGATCTCCGGAACGAAGGTGGGAGCCTGGGGGAACAGGTTGCGTCGCAGGCCCACCAGGCCCGCGACGCCTTGGACCGCCGAGGCGGCCGGGGCGACGGAGAGACCACGGAGAGCCGCGTCGATACGGACCAGAAGATCCTGGTCGGGCGCGCGCGCCTTGCCCGCGGCCAGGCCGGCGAAGTGGTCGCCGACGCCGTCGAGGGCGGCGTCCAGCTGGGCCTTGCTTTCGGGCGACAGGTCCGGACGGGCGGTTTGGACGGCGACCAGGTTCATGCCGATCCGCAGGTCGCGCAGCGCGTCCACCCCGACGAAGTCGTGGCTTTGCCCGGCCTGGGCCAGCTTGGGCGTCAGGATGCCCAGTCGATCGACCAGGATGGCGGCGAAGGCGGCCGGCTCGGGGGCCTGACGGGCGCGGGACAGGCGCGACAGGCCCCTCCAGGTGCGGACCAGGAGCCGCCGGGCGCTGACGTCCGCGCTCATCGAGCGCAGCCCGGCCGTGACCATGATCGCGAACAGCACGCCCACGAACTGGCCCAGATTGACGTTCAGGAACCCGGCGAAATCGGCGCTGAAGGTCTCCTGCAGGGCCAGGGCGTTGCAGAAGCCTAGCAGCACGGCCAGGGCCGAGCCCATGGTCGCGGGGTTGGGGATGTAGAGACCCAACGCCAGCAGCGGAGGGGCCATGACCAGCAGCAGCATGGGGAAGCCGTCGATGCTGGGCAGAACAGCGAACATGTAGACCGCCGCCAGGGGCAGGGAAAGCAGGCAGAACACGCCGAAGTTCTTGATGGCCGGCACCGGGTCGTCCATCGCCGCGAAGAAGCAACAGAACACGGCGGCCATAATCGGCGCGGCGGCCCCGTCGCCCCAGCCCGCCAGGATCCAGGTCGCGCAGGACAGCAGGATGGCGATTACAGCCGCGCCGCCCGAAAGCAGGGCCAGCGGCAGGTCGGCGTGCATCCGGCGCATGCTCTTGGCGCGGGCTGCGGCTTCCAGTCCCGGCGACAGCGGCGCGTCTGGGTCGGACAGGCGGGTCATCAGGGCATGGGCTTCGCCGAGGGCCCGCACGGTGTCAGCCAGGCGGACCAGCAGGCTCTCGATCAGCAGGCTGGACCAAGCCGCGTCGCGACGATGGGCGGCCAGGGTCTCCAGGCGCTCGATCAGATCCAGCGCCTGGTCGCGCGGCGCGCCGGCCTCGATCCAGGCGACGACGGCGTTGAGGGCGGCGCGGACGCGGTTGTCGCGCACCTCGCGCAGCGCCTCCATGCGATCGGCCAGGCCGGAGAGCAGAGGGATCAACAGCAGCATGCGCTCGTGCAGGGCGCGGACCACGCCGGTGGTCTCACGCAGGCGCGAGGTGTCGAACGGCAGGTGGACGGCCATCATCCGGATGTCGCTGGCGGCGGCGGCCAGGTGGCGACGATCGCGGGCGATGGCCTCGGCGTCCTCGCCGCGCAGCACGTCCAAGGCCCAGTGGTCGGCCTCGCCCAGCCAGGTCTTAAGACGGTAGCGCAGGACGGTCCCGACGGGACGCGGGAACACCAGGCTGTGGACCAGGGTGGCGCAAAGGATGCCCAGGCCGATCTCGATCACCCGCGAGACGGCGACGTCGAAAATCGCGCCCGGCTGTCCGACGCTGGGAAAGCCGATGATCGCGGCCGTGTAGCCGGCCAGCATGAGGACATAGCTGCGCGGGGTGCGGTCCAGCAGCGAGATCGCCAGGCAGCCGCCGACCCACAGGGCCAGGGCCAGCGACAGCAGCCAAGGCGCGTTGACCAGGTTCGGGACCAGCGCAACGGTCGCCAGGGCCCCCAGGATGGTGCCGAACACGCGGTAGACGGCCTTGGACCGCACGGCGCCCGCCAGCGGCTGGCTGACGATATAGGCCGTGGTCATCGCCCAGTAGGGGCGCGGCAGGCCCAGGGCGAAACCGATATAAAGGGCGAGCATCGCCGCCGCGAAGCTGTTCGCCGAGAACAGCAGCGTGTGCCGATCAAACTTGGGAAACATGAAGACGCGCTCAGCTCCCCTGCCCGGCCGCGGCGTCCAGGGCCGCCTCGAAGGCGACGAAGGTCCGGATCGCGGCGGCCAGGTCCTCGTCGCCGACGGCGGCCAGCATCTGGGCGCGCACCACCTGCACCGCGTCCTCGACGACGGCGGCCAGCGCCTGGCCGTCGGCGGTCAGATGCAGGGTCTTGGCGCGCTTGTCGGTGGGATCATCACGCCGCTCGACCAGGCCCGCCTGGCACAGCTGATCCAGGATCCGGACCAGCGAAGGCCCCTCCACCCCGATCTCCTCGGCCAGAGTTCCCTGGCGAAGGCCATCGCCGGCGCGAGCGATCTGCAGCACCGGCATCGCCTTGGCGTCCGAGATGCCGTGCGCGGCCAGGGCCCGATTGACTTCGCGCCGATAGACGCGCGCCAGACGCAGCAGCGATTGGGCGAAGGTGCGTTCGTTAAGGATGCGAGCAGAGGTCATGGAACAACGATCAATTTAGATAGGTAGCTTCCTATCTAAATTAGATAGCATCCTACCTATTTGTCCGCAAGGGCGGCGCTGTGAGTTTTCGCGGCGGAGGCGCCTCGACCATGGTCTTGGTTGGAACGCGGATCAGAATGTGGAGCCATGGGGTGTTTCTGGAGATCGCCATGCTTGTCCCCGTTCTGGCCTTCATGGCCCTCTTGGCCGCGCCAGCGGAGATACCGGCCGCTGGTCCGGCGACGGTTACGCTCTGGCCGCATGGCGCGCCGGGCGCGGAGAAACGGTCAGGCGAGGCCGAGATCGTCGAGAACACCTATGTACGCAACGTCCATAGTCCGTCGCTGACAGTGTTCCCCGCCGACCCGCGCCACGCCAACGGCGCGGCGATCATCATCGCGCCCGGCGGCGGCCATCGCATGCTGGTCTTCGTCAACGAGGGCGTCGGGCCGGCGAAGGCCCTCAATCGCTATGGCCTCACCACCTTCGTCCTGAAGTATCGCCTGGCGCGCGAGGCGGGATCGACCTACGCGATCGAACGCGACGCCGCCGCCGACCTGCGCCGGGCGGTCCGGTGGGTGCGGGCCAACGCCGCTCAGTATGGCGTGGACCCGCATCGCATCGGCGTGATGGGCTTTTCAGCCGGCGGCGAATTGGTTGAACTGGTCGCCGACAATCCCGCGCCGGCCCAGTCGCACTCGGACGATCCGCTGGACGCGACCAGCGCGCGTCCCGACTTTCAGGTGCTGGTCTATCCCGGCCCGTTAGGCGTCCCGGCCCAGGCCACGGCGGACGCGCCGCCCGCCTTCATCACCGCCGGCTCCCTGGACCAGTGCTGCGCCGAGCCGGCGATGACGCTCTACAGCCAGCTTCGCAAGGCCGGCGTGTCGGCCGAGCTGCACATGTTCGCCGACATGGACCACGGCTTCAACATCGCCGCCCATTCCGAGAGCCTGTCGGTCCAGCACTGGCCCGATCGGCTGGCCGACTGGCTGAACGACGGCGGCTGGCTGCACCCGCGGCCACCGTCGCCCTATAAGCCGTTGAAGCCCTGAAGACTCAGCCCTATCCCAGCGCCTTCTTGTACAGCGCCAGCAATTCGCTCCAGGCCCTCTCGGCGGCGGCCTCGTTGTAGGCTTGGCTGCCTGGGACCGTCCAACCGTGGTTCGCGCCGGCATAGACCTCGACCGTGGCCGGCCGCTTGGCCTCGGCGAAGGCCGCCTTCAGTTTGTCCTTCGAGGCCGGGTCGCGTTGGTCGTCGTTGTCGGCGATGGCGACCAGGTAGCTGGCCTTAGTCTTCGGGATCAGCAGATGGGGGCTGTCAGCCCCTTCCGCCGTCAGGCCACCCCCGTGGAAGCTGGCCACGGCGCCGACGCGCTCAGGAATGGCGCCAGCCGTGCGGAACGCCAGCGGACCGCCCATGCAGTAGCCCTGGGTCCCAACGCGCTTGGCCTTATCGGTCTGCGGCTGGGCGTCGAGGAAGGCAACGAACGCCTTGGCGTCCAGCACCGCCGTCGTCGGCGTGACGGTCTTGGCCAGGCTCATGATCGTCTCGCGATCCTTGGGATCGGCGAAGTTCATCGCGCCTTCCATCACGGGCGCCTTCTTGGTCCGGTAGTAGAGGTTGGGCACGAGCACCACATAGCCGGACGCGGCCAGGCGGCGGCCCATCTGGCGGAACACGGGCCGCAGGCTCCAAATGTCGGGCCACACCAGCACTGCCGGCCACTTGCCCTTGCCCTTCGGATAGAACAAGGCCGCGTCGGCGACACCGTCGGCGGTCTTAATCTCGACGTCCTTCTCCTCGACCGCGTCGTCGGCGTGAGCCACGGTCGCGACCCCGGTCAGGGCCGCGGTCAGCAGGCCGAACCTGCGGCGGGAAAGGGTCGGATCCTGTATGAGGCCGGGGTGGATCTCGTCGTCGCACATGGCGGTCTCCTGCTGGTCGTCGATCGGCTCGAGGCGCGCACGCTATAACCGCGTTCTCCGTTCGCCTATCCACTTTAGGAGGCGGTCAGGTAGGTGGCCTTCCCCGGCAGCAGCAGGTCCTGCTTGCGCGCGTCGCACAAGGCGTAGCTGAAGCCGGACTGGATCGCCCAGGCCCCGACCTCGCCCGCCTTGTTGACAGCCAGGAAGCCGACCTGGATGTCCTTGGCCTGGGGCTTCTTCTTCAGGATCCGCTCGACGGCCTCGCGGCAGGCGGCCTCGGGCGAACGACCCTGGCGCATCAGCTCGACGACCAGGAAGCTGCCGACGTTGCGGATCACCTCCTCGCCGACGCCGGTCGAGGTGGCCCCGCCGACCTCGTTGTCGACATAGAGACCCGCGCCGATGATCGGGCTGTCCCCGACCCGGCCGCGCATCTTCCAGGCCATGCCGCTGGTCGTGCACGCGCCGGCGATGTTCCCCTTGGCGTCAATGGCCAGCATGCCGATGGTGTCGTGATTGTTCGCCCCGCCCGGCGTTCCCAGGCGACCCGTCGTCTTGCCGTAGTCCCCGACCTCGCTGTTGGCCTTGGGCTGGTACCTGGCGTCCTTCTTCCAGGTCTCCCAGGCGGCCTTGGACTCCGGCGTCAGCAGCTCCTCGTACTTGAACCCCTGCTCCAGCGCGAACTGCAGGGCCCCGGCCCCGACCAGCATCACGTGCGGCGTCTTCTCCATGACCCTGCGCGCCACCGAGATCGGGTGGTCGATGTGCTCCAGAGCCGCGACCGCGCCGCAGTTGCCCAGTTCGTCCATGATGCAGGCGTCCAGCGAGACATGGCCGTCGCGATCCGGATAGCCGGCTCGGCCGACGCTGTGGTTCTTGAGGTCTTGCTCGGGCACGCGGGCCCCAGCCTCGACCGCGTCCAGCGCTCGGCCGCCCCTGGACAGCACCGCCCAGGCGGCCTGGTTGGCGGCGACGCCGAAGTCCCAGGTCGAGATCACGCACGGCCCGTCCAGCTTCACGCTTGCCGCCGCGGCCGCCGCCCGTGCGCCGATCATCGCCGATCCGGCCAGGGTGGCGCCGACCAGGCCTCTACGATTCATCATCGCCGTATGCTCCAAGAAGATCGCGCCGAATCCGTAACACGCGTGCAGAGAAGACCATGACCGCCGCCCCTGATCTCGCGAAAGACCGCGTCCTCCTCGAAGTCTGTGTCGATACGCCCGCAGGATTGGCGGCGGCGATCGCCGGCGGGGCGGATCGGATCGAACTCTGCGCGGCGCTGGGTCTGCAGGGTCTCACCCCCGCCCCCGGCCTGATGGCCCTGGCCGCCAGCGCGCCGATTCCGATCTATCCGATCATCCGCCCGCGCAACGGCGACTTCTGCTACGACGCCCGCGACCTGGACGCCATGCGCCACGACATCGACGCCGTGCGTCACCATGGCCTGGCCGGCGTCTCGATCGGCGCGAACCGACCCGACGGCGAGCTGGACCTGGACGTGCTGGAAAAGCTGGTCGAGCACGCTCGCGGCCTGGGCATGACCCTGCACCGCTCATTCGACTTCGTGGCCGACCAGGCCGCGGCGCTGGAGGCGGCGATCGCCCTGGGCTTCGAGCGAGTGCTGACCTCGGGCGGCGCTCTGACCGCTCTGGCGGGCGCCGAACACCTGGCCCAGCTGGTCGCCCAGGCCGACGGCCGCATCCGCATCCTGGCGGGCGCTGGCGTACGTGCGAACAACGTGGCCGAACTGGTGCGGCGAACGGGCGTGCGCGAGGTCCACGGCTCGTTCTCCGGCCCGCTGCCTAGCGCGAATCCGACCTCACGCCTGGTGACCATGGGCTTCATGCCGGCCGAGATGCGCGACACCGACCAGCAGGCGGTGGCCCAGGTGGTCGGCATCCTGAGAGCGCTCTGATCAGCCGCGGCTTCGCCGGGGATACGGTGATAATTACCCCTCGATGATGTGCGGAATGAACCGCGAGCGATCCCGCGTCACCCGCCCCCGGTCCTCGCGCACGCCGATGCCGGCCGGCTGGTCGCCGATGACCCAGGAGCCGACCACCGGATAGTTCACGCCGAACTTGGGCGGCGGCTTCAGTTCCTGGCGGATCCAGCCCTCCTCGCCATAGCCCTGGTCCAGCACCCGACCCTTGCGGCCGTCCTTCCAGAGCTCGACATTGGCTCCTTCCCGGCTGAACAGCGGCTTGCGGGCGTAGCTGCTCCCCAGGCGCTCAACCCTGAGATCATCGTCGAAATAGGTCTCCAGCAGGTTCGGATGACCCGGATGACGCTCCCACAGCAGCGGCAGCAGCGCCTTGTTCGACAGCACCGCCTTCCACGGCGGCTCCAGGAACAGGGTCTTCGAAGCCGCGATATTGGCCGCATAGGGCTCGCGCAGCATCTCTTCCCAGGGGTGCAGCTTGAAGATCGCGCCGATGATGTAGTTGTCCTGGTCGACGAAGCGGCCGTCGGCGTCGAGACCGATCTGCTGGATCGGCACGAACTTGGGCTCCAGGCCCGCCAGGGTCGCCATGTCTTCCAGGAACCGCACGGTCTGACGGTCCTCGACGAAATCGGGGTCGCTGGCGAAGTGGACGAAGCCGCCGTTCGGGAAGATCGCCTTGAACCGCTCGGCCAGCTGGTCGTGCAGGCTGTTGAACTGGTCGGTGCTCTCAGGCAACGCGCCGTGCTGGATCAGGTCCTCCAGCCACAGCCACTGGAACACGCCGGCCTCGTAGATGCTGGTCGGGGTGTCGGCGTTGTATTCGTAGAGTTTGGGCGGCCCCGCGCCATCGTAGAAGAAGTCGAAGCGGCCGTAGAGCGAGGGATCCTTCGCCTTCCACGAGGCGGCGACCACGTCGCGCGAGGCTTCAGGGATCCGCAGACGCGCCATCAGGGCGTCGCTCTTCACCGCGTCCTCGACCAGCGCCAGACACAGCTTGTGCAGCGCCTCGGTCGCGGGCTCGATATGGCCTTCGATCTGCTCGAGCGTGAAGGCGTAGGCCGCCCGCTCGTCCCAGTAGCGGCGGCCGTCGGCGTGATGCCAGGTGAAGCCGACCGCCTCGGCCTTGGACTTCCAGTCCGGCCGAGGCGTCAGGGTGAGGCGGCGCATCAGGCGTCCGAGCCGTCCTTGGAAACCTTGACCTTGTCCTCGATGGCCAGCATCGGGGCGGGCAGGGCCTCGTCCTTCGGGGCCATCAGGCGGGCCAGCACGTCCTCGGCGCCGCCGCCGCCCGGCAGAATGCCGGCGGCCGCCAGCTTGGCGTCCAGGTCGGCGCCGGTCTTGCGATCCTCGGCCTCGCTGTGCAGACGGAACTGCTCCTCGCGGACCGACTGGCGTTCCTTGATGCGCTTCAGGCTATCGGCGGCCGAGCCGACGACGCCGCTGGCGGAACCCGAGCGCGAGATCACGGCGGCCTGGGCCTTCTGGACGCTCTCGTTGACCTTCACGATTTCGATCTCGCGACGCAGGGCTTCGACCTTGGTGTCGGTCTGGGCGATGATCGTACGCAGCTTCTCTTCGGCGGCCCGCAGCTCGGTCATCTGCGTTGACTTCTGGCCGGCGTCCTTCTCGAGGTCGGCGATCCGCTGGGCGACTTCCAGGGCCAGAGCCTGGTCGCCCTTGTTCATGGCCGCGCGGGCCGAGGACTCGTACTTGCGCGACTGGTCGGTCAACTGGGCGACCTCGGTCTCCAGGGCGCGGCGGCGGGCGACCAGCTTGGCCAGCTCGTCCCGGGCCTTGCCCTGGGCGTTGTCGGCGTCGCGGATTTCCTGGTCCAGGATCCGCAGGGCGTTGGCGTCCACCACCGTCTGCGCCCCGTCATGGGCGGCGCCGCGGAAGAGAGCGGAGAGCTTGCTCCAGATCGACATCGATAGTTCTCCAGATCTCTAGCTTAGGCGGCCGCGACGCGGCTCTTTTCGAACGACTCGCGCAAGTCGCTGGCGGCGGCGATGGCGTTGTCGGCCAGGGTGCGCAGCTCGATGACCAGCGTCTGCAGGGTGGTCTTGGATGAGATCTCGCCCATCAGCTCGTAATAGTCGCGGCCATCCACCGTGGTGATGCCGAAATTCGATAGCGGCACGATCTTCTGCGCCTTGAGCAGGAATTCGTTGAAGGCCGCGCGGTGGTTCTGCTCGTCGCAGGGCCACAACAGGGTCGAGACCACCAGCTGCAGCGCGCCGCCGCTGACATAGACCGGCAGGTCGCCGAACTCATGCATCACGACCTGCAGAACGGGCTCGACCCCTTCGACGACGGTGACGGTCATTTCGTCTTCGCGGACAAGGGCGCTTTCCACCAGCGCGTCGCGCAGGCTGTGGATCGTCCAGGCGGTGTCGATAACGGAATCCATGTGTCTGACGCCCTTGGGGGGATGGGGGTTGGTCTTCAAGGCCGGGCCGCGCACCGACTCGACGACGATCGACTGGACGGCCGAAAGGATGTCCGGCTTACAGGCCACCGGCGCCCAGACCTCGATCTTCACGAAGCCGGCGTTCCGGCGGGCTTCACGCCACGCGCGGGTTCTTTCAGCGGCCTGGGCGCTTTTCGTCGGTTTGGCAGGCATGCGTTACATGTACGCATAACATGTACGCTTGACAAGACGCGGTTCGGGGGCATCCTGCGACCGACTTCTCCCAAGGGCAAGCGCGTCCTGGGACAGAGCCGGTCTCGCCATTCAGATAGATGCGCCGGACCGCTATTTGAGGGCTCGCTCGGCGCGATGTTCGGAAAACTTTTCGGCAGAAAAGAGGGCGATCGGCCCGCCCTGCCCGTCATCCGCAACGTGACGATCGGCCGAACGGTGGTGCTGGACCCGCTGGCTTGGCGGCGCTTCAGCGGTGAAGCCAAGTTCGCCCTCGACCGCGACACGCTGGAGATCACCGCCCAGGGTCTGATCCAGCTGAACGACGGCGCGTTCGTGCATCGCTTCTATACCGATGACGAGATCCTGTTCCAGGTTGTCTCGGACGACCGCGAGGGCCAGAAGGCCAACGACTTCACCGTCTTCGTCCCGTGGGCCAGCGAATATCCGGCCGACCGCGCCGATCGCGAGCTGTGGAGCCAGCGGCTGCGCGCCCGCACGTTCCAGGCCGAGGGGCTGCCCGCGTTCCGCCGCCTGTGGTTCGGCGACGAGGCCGAGCAGCAGGATCCGGTGACGCTGTGGGAAGACGTCTACTACGACCGTGACGGCGAACGGCCCGACCGGCGTCTGTTCCAGACCACCATGCTGTTCCATCGCGACCTGGCCGGCGGCGAGGGCCGCGAGCTGCTGCTGGCCCTGACGCTGGAGCCCGAGGACAGCAAGGACGTCAGCCACGAGACCATGATCGGCCTGCCGCTGTCGGTGGGCGAATTCCGAGCTTGATGAGGGGCCAGAGCCAGATGTTCGACTTCAGCGCATTCCAGGACGGCGCGACGGCGTTCCTGCTGGCCTTCGTCGTGGCCGGCCTGTTCACCATCGCCTTCAAGTACATCTACCAGTGGGTCACGCCCTACAACGAGAAGGCTCTGATCCGGGCCGGCAACGTCTCGGCCGCCATCGCCCTGGCCGGAGCGCTGATCGGCTACGTCCTGCCGCTGGCTTCGGCCTTGAGCCACACCGTCAGTCTGTTGGAGTTCGCCGCCTGGGCCAGCCTGGCCGGCGTCGTCCAGATCGCCGCCTTCACAGGCGTGCGCGTGCTCGCCCTGCCCGACGTTAAGGCGCGGGTCGAGAACAACGAGATTTCGGTCGGCGTCTATCTGGCCGGCATCTCGATCGCCGTCGGCGTGCTGAACGCCGCCTGCATGACTTCGTGAGGGGCAGGACGATGCGCAAGCGCTCCAGCTCGCTGAAGCTGACCACCATGCTGGCCGGCGCGACCGCCCTGACCCTGTCCGGCTGCGACGACCCCGGCGCCCAGGCCAGCTGGGATCCCAATCGCGGCGAGCAGGTCGAGGCCTTCAGCTACAAGACCCTCGAAGAGTGCAAGGCGGCCAACGAGGTCTCCGACCAGCAGTGCGAGACCTCGTACGCCGCCGCCCAGAAGGACGACGACAAGAACGCCCCGCGCTACGAGGCCCGCGCCACCTGCGAGGAGGTCTATGGCGTCGGCAACTGCGTGCCGCGCACGGCGTCGGACGGCCATAGCGTCTTCGGGCCCCTGCTGGCCGGCTTCGTGATCGGCCGCATGCTGGATAACGCCGGCGGCGGCTACTATCGGGGCACCGGTCTTTATCGCCGCGACGACGAGTACGGCGGCGGCTACTATTCCACCTGGGGCGGACGCCTGGGCCGCGACTACGGCACCGGCCGTACGGTCATCACCAAGACCAGCATCGATCCGCCCGACGCCATCCGCCAGGCTCCGCCCAAGATCCAGACCCGCACCTCGGTCGTCTCGCGCGGCGGCTTTGGCGGCGGTCGCAGCTATGCCTCCAGCGGCGGGTTCAAGGGCGGCTTCGGCGGCTGAGAGGCGTCGCTAATTTTTGCGATTGACTCGCAAGTTCGCGTCGCGTTTAGTTGCGAAGTGTTCGCAAGAACGCGTCGGGCCGCTTACCGAAGTCGGTTCGCCAGGGCGGGTGTCGGCCCCCTGCCAGGCGAGGAGATTTCCGGTTTGCGGCCCGACCATTTCCCCGATCCCTTCGTCGACGCCCACCTCGACCATTGCGGCCCCGTGGGCCTCGCCGAGGGCGAGCGCATCCTGTTGTGGATGCTGCGCCAATGGGTCACCGCCCGGGTGCTGGGCGAGGAGCCTGGCGCGCGGCTGTCCAAGAAGGTCGGCGGCCTGGTTTCGCCCCGCGTGGCCAGCGCCTTCATCCTGATGATGAGCGCCATCGAGGGTCAGGTCCGTCGCCCGCTGTGCGTTTCGGCGCCCTGTTTCGGCGGTTATGCCGAGGACGAGCAGCGGCTGATCACCGCCTGCGGCGTCTGCCCTGCCTCGCCCGAGATCGCCGGCCGGCTGATCGAGGGCATGGTCGTCACGCCCGAGACGGTGACCGTCATGGCGCGCTTCCTCAACACGGCCCTGGCCAACGATGGCAAGGCCCTGCCGATGCGGTTCGACGAGATGGAGTCCGTGGTGACGCCGGCCCGGCGGCAAACCCTCCACTAGCTTAACGCCAGCCCTCGTCGACCAACCGCCGCGCCAGCGCCTGAGCCCCAAGCACGACGTCGCGCCACGTCACCTCGAAGCCGGCGTCATCCCCGTAGTAGGGATCAGCCACCGCCCTGCCCTCGTGGCCAGGGACGAGATCCAGCAGCAACCCGACCTCGGCCGTAGCGTCGCGTGGCGCGACGGCTCTCAGGCCCTCCAGATTGTCGTGATCCAGGGCGTAGATATGGGTGAAGGCGCGGAAGTCGTCCTTGGTCACCTTGCGCGCCCGCTGGCCGCCGATGTCGACGCCGTTGCGGCGCGCCACCGCGATCGAGCGCGGATCGGGCGGATCGCCCGCGTGCCAACCGCCCGTGCCGGCGCTGTCGACGATCACGTCCAGGCCCAGCCGTCCGGCTTCCGCCCGGAACGCCCCCTCGGCCAGGGGCGAACGACAGATGTTGCCCATGCAGACGAAGAGAACCGAAGCTCTAGCCATCACGCCCTCCCCCAACCGCCGCCGCCCGGCGTCTCGATGACGATGGCGTCGCCCGCGGCGACCTGCACGAGATCGGTGGCGGCCATCGCCTGCACGGTTCCGTCGGCGCGCTCGACGCGAGCCTTGCCGGCCTGCCCCGCACCACCGCCCGCAAGCCCGAACGGCGGCACGCGCCGGCGATTGGACAGCAAGGTCGCGGTCATCGGCTCGCGGAAGCCGATCTTGCGCACCACCCCGTCGCCGCCTCGGTTCGCCCCCTGACCGCCCGAGCCGCGCCGGATCGCGAAGGCCTCAACCAGCACCGGATAGCGGGCCTCCAGCACCTCGGGATCGGTGAGGCGGCTATTGGTCATGTGGGTCTGGACCGCGTCGGTCCCCGCGAAGTCCGGCCCCGCCCCCGAACCGCCGCAGATGGTTTCGTAGTACTGCCGCCGGTCGTCGCCGAAGGTGAAGTTGTTCATCGTCCCCTGGGCCGCCGCCATGACGCCCAGCGCGCCGTAGAGCGCGTCGACCACCACCTGGCTGGTCTCGACATTGCCGGCCACCACGGCCGCCGGATAGCGCGGCCGCAGCATCGAGCCCTCGGGGATCACCAGTTCGACCGGCCGCAGGCAACCGTCGTTCATCGGGATCTCGTCGTCGACCAGGGTGCGGAACACGTAGAGCGCCGCGGCCCGGCAGATCGAGGCCGGCGCATTGAAGTTGGTCGGGACCTGATCGCTCGTGCCGGTGAAGTCGACACGGGCCGTTCGGGCCTGCTGGTCGACCGTGATGGCGACCTTCACCACCGAGCCGTCGTCCAGCGCGTAGACGAACGAACCGCTTTTCGTCGTCGCCAGGACGCGGCGGACGGCCTCCTCGGCATTGTCCTGCACATGGGCCATGTAGGCCTCGACGACGTCCTGGCCGAACTCGGCGACCATGCCGGTCAGCGCTTCGGCCCCGCGCGCGCAGGCGGCGACCTGGGCCTTGAGGTCGCCGATGTTCTGGTCGGGATTGCGCGCCGGCCACTTTCCCGAAGCCAGCAGGGCGCGGGTCTCCGCCTCTCGGAACCGGCCGCCCTCGACCAGCAGGAAATTCTCGATGAGGACGCCCTCCTCCTCGACCGTTCGGCTGGTCGGCGGCATGGAGCCCGGCGTTATGCCGCCGATGTCGCCCTGGTGGCCGCGCGCGGCGACGTAGAACAGCAGGGCGTCGGCCGCGTCGAACACCGGCATGACCACCGTCACGTCCGGCAGGTGGGTGCCGCCGTTATAGGGCGCGTTCAGCATGTAGACGTCGCCGGGCTTCATGCCCCGTCCGTCGTTCTCGCGCGCGTCGCGGATCGCCCGTACGCTGTCGCCCATGGAGCCCAGGTGCACCGGCATGTGGGGGGCGTTGGCGATCAGGTTCCCGTCGCGGTCGAACAGGGCGCAGGAGAAGTCCAGCCTCTCCTTAATGTTGACCGAATAGGCGGTGTTCTGGAGCGCGAAACCCATCTCCTCGGCCACGGCCATGAAGAGGTTGTTGAACACCTCCAGCATGACCGGATCGGCCTGCGTGCCGATCGCCTTGCGGGCCGGCAGGGCGACGACGCGGTCAAGGATCAGGTTCAGATGGGCGTCGACCATGGCGCGCCAGCCGGGTTCGACGATGGTGGTGCCGGTGGCCTCGCGGATGATGGCGGGGCCAAGGATCTCCGTACCGATGGCGAGGGCTTCACGGTCGAAGACGGGGGTGCTGTGAAGCGCCCCGGCCATACGGGTCTCGACGGTGGCCAACGGTACGCTGTGGATTGCTCCAACGGATTTCAAGTCCGGTGGAGCACCAGCATCAGAATGCCCGATCGCCTCAACGGATAACGTCTCGACTACTAGTGGCGTCGCCGGTGAGGTGAAGCCGAAGCGACGCTGGTGCAGATCCTCGAACTCTTCCCGCACCCGATCGCCGAATGGCACGACTAGGGGCGTGTCTGTCCCGGCGTACTTCACGCGCAGACTGGCCACCGTCTCGACCGAGGCCATCGGCACATCCTGCGCGCGGAGCGCCGCCTCGGCCTCGGCCGCGAGCACCGTGGCGCGGCCGGCCAGGTCGCCCGCATCGTCCAGCGGTCGCTCGACCGTCTCCTCGCGGATCAGGCGCAGGTCGGCCAGGCCCATGCCATAGGCGCTCAGCACGCCGGCGAAAGGATGGATCATGACCTTGGTCATGCCCAGGGCGTCGGCCACCAGGCAGGCGTGCTGTCCGCCCGCGCCGCCGAAGCAGGCCAGCACATAGCGGGTGACATCGTAGCCGCGCTGGATCGAGATTTGCCGCACCGCCTTGGCCATGTTCTCGACGGCGATGGTGACGAAGCCCTCGGCGATCTCCTGTGGGGTCATAGCCCGACCGGTCGCCGCAGCGATCTCGCTGGCCACCGCTTCGAAGCCACGCATCACGGCCTCATGGTCCAGCGGCTGGTCGGCGTTCGGCCCGAACACCTTGGGGAAGAACTCCGGCCTCAGCTTGCCCAGCATGATGTTGCAGTCGGTGACCGTCAGCGGCCCGCCCCGGCGATAGGCCGCCGGCCCCGGGACCGCGCCCGCCGAGGCCGGCCCCACCCTTAAGCGAGCCCCGTCGAACGAGCAGATCGAGCCGCCGCCGGCCGCCACGGTGTGGATGTTCATCATCGGCGCGCGCATCCGCACGCCGGCCACCACCGTCTCGAAGGCCCGCTCGTACTGGCCGGCATAGTGGCAGACGTCGGTCGAGGTGCCGCCCATGTCGAAGCCGATCACACGCTCGAAACCGGCCTCGGCCGCCGTCCGCGCCATGCCGACGACGCCGCCGGCCGGGCCGGACAGGATGGCGTCCTTGCCCCGGAAGGCCCGCGCGTCGGTCAGGCCGCCGTTCGACTGCATGAAGAGCAGCCGGGTGTCGTGACCCAGCGCTCCGGCGACCTGATCGACATAGCGCCGCAGGATCGGCGACAGATAGGCGTCGACCACCGTAGTGTCGCCCCGTCCGACCAGCTTCATCAGCGGGCTGACCTCGTGGCTGGCCGAGACCTGGGCGAACCCTATCTCGCGGGCGATCGCGGCGACCCGCGCCTCGTGGTCGGTGAAGCGAAAGCCATGCATCAGCACGATGGCCACGGCCCGGAAGCCGGCGTCATAAGCCGCCTGCAGACCCGCCCGTGCAGCGGCTTCGTCCAGTGGCCGCAACACCCGCCCCTCGACGCTCATCCGCTCGTCGATCTCGACGACGCGATCGTATAGGGCGTCCGGCTTGACGATATGGCGCTCGAACAGTTTCGGCCGCGCCTGGTAGCCAATACGCAGGGCGTCGGCGTGGCCGCTGGTGATGGCCAGCACGGTGGGCTCGCCCTTACGCTCAAGCAGCGCGTTGGTGGCCACGGTCGTGCCCATCTTCACCGCGTCAATACCGGCGCCTTCAGGCAACAGGACCCGGACACCGGCGACGGCGGCGTCGGTATAGCGCTCGGGATTTTCCGACAGCAGCTTGTGGGTGACGAGCGATCCGTCCGGCCGCCGCGCGACGATGTCGGTGAACGTGCCGCCCCGGTCGATCCAGAATTCCCAGCCGCGAGGGTGCTCAGTCATGAGAGGCGGAACTCCTTGCTCCGCCCCTCATAGCGACTGAGGGCCTTACTTCAACAGCCCCGTCAGCTCCGCTGCCTGCCACAGGCCAAGCAGGAGGAAGATCAGCGCCGCGCCCATGCGGACATACTTCAGCGGCACGATCTTGGTGGCGGCCTCCCCCAGGTACACGGCCGGCACGTTGGCCAGCATCATGCCCAGGGTGGTGCCGGCGGCGATCCAGGCGATGGCGTGGAACTTGGCGCCCAGGGCCACCGTGGCGATCTGGGTCTTGTCGCCCATCTCGACCAGGAAGAAGGCGATGGTCGTGGTCAAAAAGACGCCGTAACGGCCGGCGCTGGGCGCGTCTTCGTCATCGGCCTTGTCGGGGATCAGGGCCCAGGCGGCCATGGCGATGAACGAGACGGCGATCGCCCATCGGAACGCGGCGCCGCTCAGGAAGTCCGACACCCAGTAGCCGGCCGTCGCGGCCAGGGCGTGATTGGCCAGGGTGGCGGCCAGTATGCCCAGGATGATCGGTACGGGCTTCTTGAAGCGCGTGGCCAGGATGATGGCCAGCAGCTGGGTCTTGTCGCCGATCTCGGCGATGGCCACGACCAGGGTCGAGACGAGCAGGGCTTCCACTTGAAACAGTCCTCCGGGCCGGGCGCATGCCAATAGCGTCGATACCCCACCCGGCCCGGACGGAGATCGGCGCCATTGGTCTCGCCAAGGAAGCTCCAGTCGCTTCCCCTCCCCGCGCCATGATCCGAAGATCAAGTATGTTGACGGCGGGGCCCGCTGATAGGCGCGGGCGGCTACTCCCCAAAGGTGAGGCGGCGTGTAGCGGAGAGCGTACGGAGGGTCAAGCAAACGAATCTCCTCCCCTCTTGGGGGAGGTGTCGGCGAAGCCGACGGAGGGGGCAGCACGGTCTATTCAAAGCTAGCCCCCTCCGACCCTCCGGGCCACCTACCCAGGAGGGGAGGAGATCCTAGACCGCCGCCGGCGCGTCGAACCGCAGCACGTGGATCGCCACTCGCACCTTGCCGGCGGTGAAACTTCCGCCCACCGCCGTCAGCAGCACCGGCGTGTCGGCATAGTAGGCCGTCGGCCCGATCACGCCGATGTTGCTGGAGTTCTTGGCCGCGCCCAACGCGCCGCCGAACTTGCTGGCGTCGCCGGAGACGCCGCAGTTGTAGGACGTCGCCCCCGTCACCGCGACCGTGGTGCGGGTGGAAACGGCCAGTACGATGGCGCGGTTCGGAATGGCGATCGTCGTCGGGGTCGAGGCGCCCGACAGCGTCACCTCCTGTTCCAGGATTTCCAGACGAGTGCTGGCCAGGTTCGGCGACTGGGCGGCGGTCAGACTGCGAAAGGTCGCCGACAGCGGGACCCAGGCCGCGCCGTCGAAGGCGACCATCTGGTTCTCGTCCTTGACCCAGGCCAGCAGGCCTTCGGCCGGCGTCAGGGCCTCCCAGGCGCCGGTCTCGAAGCGCATCAGGGTTCCGGCCGGCTGGCCAGCCCAGGCCGCGCCGGTCGCGCCCGTCGGCAGGATCCAGACGCCGCCGCTCGCGGGACTGGCCGGCTGGGCCGAAACCGCGCGGCTCTCGACGGCCAGCTGCACCAGGCCGTCCAGCCGGGCCAGGCTCTCATTGATCGGGATGTGCTTCTGGGCCTGGGCGGCGACCACATAGGGCAGGCCGAGGCGGGGCGTGACGTCGTCGAACATGTGGCGGCTCCGGGAGCGTTTGAAGGCGCTCCCAGCATCCGGCCGCCGCGAAGGGCGGGGACAGACGACGTCCTGTCCCCGCGCCCCACCCGCCTACTCGGCGGCGAAAGCCAAATGATTTCCGGAAGTCAGCGCCGTCTTGGCCGCCAGTTCGGCCTTGGCTTGCTCATACTCCGCCGAGAACCTGGCGATGAGTTCGGCGGCCGGCAGCACCGCCTTGATCGCGCCGATGCCCTGGCCCGAGCCCCAGATATCGCGCCAGGCCTTGGCTTCCTGATTACCGCCCGAGCCAAAGCTCATCTTGGACGGGTCGCTCTGCGGCAGGTTGTCGGGATCCAGGCCCGCGGCGACGATCGACGCGCGCAGGTAGTTGCCATGCACACCGGTGAACAGGTTCGAATAGACGATGCCATCGGCCTGCCCCTCGACGATCGCCCGCTTGTAGCCCTCGACCGCATTGGCTTCCTCGGTCGCGATGAAGGCCGAGCCGATATAGGCCAGGTCCGCGCCCATGGCCTGGGCGGCCAGGATCGAGCGGCCGCAGGCGATCGAGCCCGATAGCGCCACCGGCCCGTCGAACCACTGACGGATCTCCTGGATCAGGGCGAACGGCGACAGGGTGCCGGCATGACCGCCCGCGCCGGCCGCGACCGGAATCAGCCCGTCCGCGCCCTTCTCAATGGCCTTGCGGGCGAAGCGGTCGGTGATGACGTCGTGCAGGGTGATGCCGCCATACGAATGGATCGCGGCGTTCAGGTCCTCACGCGCGCCCAGCGAGGTGATGACCACCGGGACCTTGTGCTTCACGCACAACTCGATGTCCTCCTCGAGCCGGTTGTTGGTCTTGTGGACGATCTGGTTGACGGCGAACGGCGCACTGGGCGCTTCGGGGTGGGCCCTATCGTGAGCGGCCAGTTCCTCGGTGATCCGGTGCAACCACTCGTCCAGCTGCGAAATCGGGCGGGCGTTCAGCGACGGGAACGAACCGACGATCCCGGCCTTGCACTGGGCGATCACAAGGTCGGGATTGCTGATGATGAACAGCGGCGAGGCGATGACCGGCAGGCGCAGGCGGTCACGCAGGATGGGCGGCAAGGCCATGAAAGGCTCCCCTTTGGCGTTCGGCTTGAGACGCCGAATATATGATCACCGATCAGATTAAACGCGCGTTTGGCTCGGATGCAAGGCGAAGAGAAGACTTGGCGCAAGGCTTGACGGCCCTAACGGCAGGGGCGCATCTCGTTCGAAAAGCAAAAAATGCTGCACCGCAGGAGAGAGACGCTTTGACCGTGGCGACGAAGCCCCTGGCCGAGGAATTTGGCGCCCAAGGCGACATGGCCGCCCGTGCGCGCTGGATGGCGCTGGTCGAGAAGACCCTCAAGGGGCAGAGCTTCGACGAGGCCCTGACCGTCAAGACGCCTGACGGCCTGACGATCCAGCCGCTGTACACCGCGCAGGACGGCGTCGCGGTGGCCCGGGACCTGCGGGTGCGCGATCCTGAGCGTCCCTGGGACCTGCGCGTCCGCGCCGCCCACCCCGATCCAGCCCATACGGCCAAGGATGTCCTGGCCGATCTGGAGAATGGCGCGGCGTCCGTGCTGCTGCAGATCGACCCCACCGGCGCGAATGGCGTGGCGGTCGGCTCGGCGGAGGATCTTTCCAAGGCCCTGTCGGGCGTGCTGCTTGATCTGGCCCCCGTCGCCCTGGACGCCGGCTTCCTGGGCCCCAAGGCCGCCGACTGGCTGGGCGTCCTGGCCAAGGCCGCGCCAAACGCGCCGCTGGCCTTTCATCTGGACCCCTTGACCGCCTTCGCCCAGGCCGGAACCAGCCCGGGCCCGATCGAGAGCCACGTCTTCAGCGCCGCCACGGTCGCCGCGCGCCTAGCGGGGACCTACGCCAAGGCCAGCCTGTTCCTGGCGACCGGCCGCGCCGCCCACGAGGCCGGTGCGTCGAACACCGGGGAATTGGCCGTGATGACAGCCAGCGCTCTGGCCTACGCCAAGGCCTTGGTCCGCTCGGGCCTGTCGATAGACGAAGCCTTCGGCCGCATCGTCCTGGGCGTCAGCCTGGACGGGGAATATTTCACCGGCGTCGCCAAGGTGCGGGCGGCCAAGGCGATGTGGGCGCGGCTCACGCAGGCTTGCGGCGTCACGGTCGCGCCGAAGATCGAGGCCCGCTCCTCGCGCCGCATGCTGGCCAAGGCCGACGCCTGGACCAACCTGCTGCGCCTGACCTCGGCTGGATTCGCCGGCGCGGTCGGCGGGGCCGACGCCATCGTGCTGGACGCCTTTACCGACGCCATCGGCCTGCCCACCGCCTTCGCCCGCCGTCAGGCCCGCAACACCCAGCTGGTTTTGATGGAGGAGAGCAACCTGGGCCGTGTCGCCGACCCGGCCGGCGGGGCCTGGTACCTGGACAGCCTGACCGACCAGCTGGCCCGCGCCGCCTGGGGCGGCTTCCAGGCCATCGAGGCCGCCGGCGGGATCATCAAGGCGCTGGAGGGCGGCCTTGTCGCCGACGCCGTCGTCAACACCCGGGCGGCGCAGGAAGCCGCCTTCGCCGACGGGTGCCGCAAGATCCTGGGCGTCACCGTTTTCCCCAACGCGGACGACAAGCCGCCCGAGGTCGAGACGCCGGACCCGGCAGCCTTCGCCGTCGCCGGTCCCGATGTCCGCCTGCCCGGCCCCGACAGCGGCTGCCCGGCCCTGACGCCGATCCGCTTCGCCGCCGCCTTCGAGGGCGCTTGAGAGCCATGAGCAAGTTCCCCGACTTCACCACCATCGACTTCGCCAAGGTCGCCTCCGCGCCCGCTCCGCAAGGCGAGGCCTGGAACACGCCCGAGGGCGTCGATGTCGCTCCGGCCTTCGACGCTAGCGACATCGAGGGACTGGATTTCCTCGGCGGCTATCCCGGCGTCGCGCCCTATGTGCGCGGCCCCTATCCGACCATGTACGTGACCAACCCGTGGACGGTGCGGCAGTATGCGGGCTTCTCGACGGCCGAGGACAGCAACGCCTTCTATCGCCGCAACCTGGCCGCCGGTCAGATGGGCCTGTCGGTGGCCTTCGACCTAGCCACTCACCGCGGCTATGACTCGGACCACGAGCGGGTGAAGGGCGACGTCGGCATGGCGGGTGTCGCCATCGACTCGATCCTGGACATGCGCACGCTGTTCTCCGGCATCCCGCTCGACAAGATGAGCGTCTCGATGACCATGAACGGCGCGGTGCTGCCGATCCTGGCGCTCTACATCGTGGCGGCCGAGGAACAGGGCGTCTCGCCCGACAAGCTGTCGGGGACGATCCAGAACGACATCCTCAAAGAGTTCATGGTGCGGAACACCTACATCTATCCGCCCGCGCCCTCGATGCGGATCATCTCGGACATCTTCGCCTTCACCTCGGCGAACATGCCCAAGTTCAACTCGATCTCGATCAGCGGCTACCACATGCAGGAGGCCGGGGCGACGGCCGACCTTGAGTTGGCCTATACCCTGGCCGACGGGATCGAATACGCCCGCGCCGGGGTCGCGGCCGGCATGAGCATCGACCAGTTCGCGCCGCGCCTGTCGTTCTTCTGGGCCATCGGCATGAACTACTTCATGGAGGTCGCCAAGATGCGCGCGGCCCGCCTGCTGTGGGCTCGCATGATGAAGCGCGAGTTCGCGCCCAAGGACGACCGTTCGCTATCCCTGCGCACCCACAGCCAGACCTCCGGCTGGTCGCTGGCCGCCCAGGACGTGTTCAACAACGTCGCTCGCACCTGCGTCGAGGCCATGGCCGCCGTGAACGGTCAGACCCAGAGCCTGCACACCAACAGCCTGGACGAGGCCCTGGCCCTGCCGACCGACTTTTCGGCCCGGATCAGCCGCAACACCCAGCTGTTCCTGCAGATGGAGAGCGGCACGACCCGGGTCGCCGATCCCTGGGGCGGCAGCTACTATGTCGAACGCCTGACCTATGAGCTGGCCCAGAAGGCGCTCGCTCACATCGAGGAGGTCGAGGCGCTGGGCGGCATGGCCAAGGCCATCGAGAAGGGCCTGCCCAAGCTGCGCATCGAGGAGGCCGCGGCCCGCACCCAGGCCCGCATCGACAGCGGCAAGCAGAGCGTGGTCGGCGTCAACCGCTACAAGCCCCAGGTCGCCGACGACATCCCGGTGCTGAAGGTCGACAACAGCGCCGTCCGCGCCGCCCAGCTGGAGAAGCTGGCCCGCCTGAAGGCCGAGCGCGATCCGGCCGCGACCGAGGCCGCGCTGAAGGCGCTGGAAGATGGCGCGCGCGGAACCGGCAACTTGCTGGCCCTGGCCGTCGACGCCGCCCGCGCCAAGGCCACCGTCGGCGAGATCAGCTACGCGCTGGAGAAGGTGTTCGGCCGCCACCGCGCCGAGATCAAGTCGATCCAGGGGGTCTATATGAAGGAGGCCGGGGCTGATCCGACCACTGCCCGCGCCAAGGCCATGGTCGAGGCGTTCGAACAGGCCGACGGCCGACGGCCGCGCATCCTGATCGCCAAGATGGGCCAGGACGGCCACGATCGGGGCCAGAAGGTCATCGCCACCGCCTTCGCCGACCTGGGCTTCGATGTCGACATCGGGCCGCTGTTCCAGACCCCGGCCGAGGCGGCCCGTCAGGCGGTGGAGAACGACGTCCACGTGGTGGGCGCCTCCTCCCTGGCCGCCGGCCATCTGACCTTGGCCCCGGAACTGAAGGCCGAACTGGCCCGGCAGGGTCGCGACGATATCCTGATGGTCGTGGGCGGCGTCATCCCGCCCCAGGACTTCCAGGCCCTGCGCGACGCCGGCGCCGCGGCGATCTTCCCGCCCGGCACCGTGATTGCGGAGGCGGCGATCGAGCTGCTCGATCAGCTGAACCGGCAGCTGGGGTACACACAGGAAGCGGCTTAGCGGGCGACTGTGCGGGTAGCTACCCGCGTGGTACATTCACTGTATGAACGCCCTGGTCCGAGCGCTGGAAACGTCCCAACAGCACCGCTTCACGCTGGACGATGTGCTGCGCATGCAGGAGGCTGGCATCCTCGACGAGGGCGCCCGCGTCGAGCTGATCGACGGAGCGCTGGTCGAAATGGCCCCGGAAGGTACGCCGCATACCCGCGTGAAGATGCAGCTTGCCAAGCGCTTCTGGGCGACCGTTGGCGAGGCGATCGAAATCATCGTGGACTCAACGCTACGCTTGGCCCCAACCTATGCGCCGGATCCTGATCTTTACCTATATGACGCCTCGCTGCCGCTGAGCACGGTGAACGGCAGCAATGTCGGCCTCGTGATCGAAATTGCCGACTCGACGATCCGCTACGACCTCGCGTTCAAGGCCGATCTCTATGCCGAACACGGCGTCCGCGATTACTGGGTCGTCGACGTAAACACCGACACGATCATCGTCCATCGCGCCCCGATCGAAGGCGTCTATCGCGAGATCACGCGCCACTCAGCGCAGGACACCGTGACGGCCCTCGTCCTGCCTAGCGTCTCGCTGCGTCTGGTTGACCTGCCGCCTATCCGCTAGCGGTCTTCCGCCGAAACAGCCCGCGCTTCTTCTTCGAACGTTCCAGGGCCACCTCGTCGGGCAAGCCGTGACGGGCTTCGATATCCTTCTGCAGCGCCTTGGCCGCCATCAGGTGGCCGGGGAACAGGGTGTCGACCAGCCAGCCGGCGACCGGCACCGTGTCGGACAGGTTGTCGGCCGCCAGATAGGCCGTCATCCGCGCCAGAGTCGCCGCCGAAGCGCCGGCATGGAAGGCGTGGAACAGCAGCAGCCCCCCTGCTCCCAAGCCATAGGCCAGGCCCGCGCCCGGCACCCAGGCCAGCACGCCGTCCAGCCCCAGACCGATCGGCCCGACGCCGATCAGCCGGTCGGACAGGCGCTTGATCGTCTCGGCCGAGCGCCAGGCGCGGTGGGCCTTGGCGCGGCGGTCCTGATGGCGGTCCGCGTAGCCGGAGGAGAGGGAAAGATCGTCGGTCATGCTTGCCTGAACGCTCCGCTCGGTCCCGCGTTGCTACGGCCGTCAGCCCAGGAACACGACCCGGCGGCGCTCCTTGCCCGACTGAATACGCGCCAGCAGCTCACGGTATTCCTGGGTGGCCTGCACGTCTTTGCGCGAGCCTTCGAAATAGATGGTGTCGTCCATGTGCTTGGTCAGCATGTCGGCCGACCACTTGTGGCCGGTGAACAGCACGTCGACCGCCTTGCCGGCCACCGGGATCGAGCCGGCCACCGTGTCGATCAGGATGATGGCGCAGATCTGGATCACGATCATCGGCGCGGCGCGAGCCCGTACGGCGTCCAGCACGATCAGGCCGCCAGCGCCCAGGCTGTATAGCTCGCCGGCCCCGGGGATCCAGGTCAGCAGGCCGTCCAGGCCGATTCCCAGCGGACCGATGCCGACGACGTTGTCGGAGAGCTTCTTCACCCGCTCCACATTGTTGCGGATGTTGTGCAGCTCGATGTGCGACTTCGCGAAGATCACCAGGCGGCTCCGGGCACGGCAAACGCCGGCAATCTGCCCGAAGCGTGGCCGCGCCGAAAGGGCCGAGCCCTCAGATTCCCCCGTCGAGCGAACGTCGCCATGGAAAGTCTCGCTTCGAAGGGGAGCCTCTCGCGAACAGTGCCGTTTGCGCCTAAGTTAACCTTACAGTCCGCCAGGATTCCCGGATGCTGATCACGACCACGCCGTTCATCGAGGGCCATCCCGTCCGGGAGTACAAGGGCGCGATCTACGCCCAGTCGATCCTGGGCGCCAATGTCGTGCTGGACCTCCTCGCGGCGATCCGCGACTTCGTCGGCGGCCACTCCAAGTCATATGAGCGCGTCCTGGCCCGCGCCCGCGAGGACGCCATGAAGAACCTCGTCAAGGAGGCCGAGAAGATCGGCGCCAACGCCATCCTGGCTGTCGACCTCGACTACAACACCGTCGGTCCCAACGCCCAGATGATGATGGTTTCGGTTTCCGGGACCGCCGTCGTCCTCTAAGTCCAACGGGTGCGGCCCGCTCTCGACATAGACTCGCTGGAACAACGCCTGGTCGCCGGCGACCGTGCGGCCTTGGCGCGCGCCATCACCCTGGTCGAGAGCCGCCGGGCCGACCACCAGGCCGCCGCGCGCGCCCTGCTCTCGCGTCTGATGCCGCTGACAGGCCGCGCCCAGCGGATCGGCATCACCGGCGTCCCTGGCGCGGGCAAGTCCACGACCATAGAACGGTTCGGCTGCAACTTGGTTGACGCGGGGCACAAGGTGGCGGTTCTGGCGGTGGATCCCTCATCCGGCCGCCACGGCGGTTCGATCCTGGGCGACAAGACGCGGATGGAGCGACTGAGCGTCCAGGCCAACGCCTATATCCGCCCCTCGCCATCCGGCGGCGCCCTGGGCGGGGTGGCGCGCAAGACCCGCGAGGCGATGTTGCTGTGTGAGGCGGCCGGCTTCGACGTCGTCATCATCGAGACGGTCGGCGTCGGCCAGTCCGAGACGGTGGTGGCCGACATGGTCGACATCTTCCTGGCCGTGCTGATCCCCGGCGGCGGCGACGAGTTGCAGGGCATCAAGAAGGGCCTGATCGAATTGGCCGACCTCCTGGTGATCAACAAGGCCGACGCCGATCCGGCCAGGGCCGAGCGTTCGGCGCGCGACTATCGCAACGCCCTGCACATCCTAACCCCCGCCCATCCGGACTGGACGCCGCCGGTGCTGACGACCTCTGGCTTGACTGGTCAGGGACTGGACGTGCTGTGGAGCCAAATCCAGCGTCACCGGGCGGTGATGACCGCCAATGGCGCGCGCGCGGCCCGTCGCGCCGACCAGGACGCCCGCTGGATGTGGGCGATGGTTCGCGACCGCCTGGACGAGGCGTTCCGCAACTCGCCCGCCGTGGCGGTTCTGGTTCCGGAGCTGGAGGCGGCGGTACGGCAAGGCGAGCTTCCCGCCTCGGCCGCGGCGGATCGGCTGCTGGCGGCGTTCGGGCTTTAGCGGCCTATCCTGCACGAAAGAGCGCCGGAGCTCGACGCGCTTTCAAGCCCTCTTCGAACTCAAGCGTTCAGAGGCGTCGCCAGACGCTGGGCCTGGGCGATCCAGGCGTCGCGCTCGGCGCGCCCCTTCAGGTTCAGCAGCTGGTCGAACGAGGCCATCTCCTCCGGCGTCCAGGCGGCGATCTGGCTGAACTTGGTCACGCCCAGCTCCGCGAGCGAGGCGGCCAGCTTGGGGCCGACTCCGACCAGACGGGTCAGGTCGTCGACGGTCTCCTCAACCGAGGCGGACACCTCGGGGACCACGGCTTGGGGAGGAGCCGCTTCGGCGATCTCGACGGCGGCCTCGACCGGCGCTTGGACCGCCTCGGAGACGACCGGCTCCGGCTCGACCACGGCCTCGGCGAGATCCGCGCTGGCGGCGGCGACGGTGTGAACCACAGACGCGGCGGCCGTCTCGGCGATTTCCTCCGCGGCGTCCAGCGCCGTCTCGGTCGTCTCGACGGCCAGGGCGACCGCCTCGACGATCGGCTCGGCGACAGGCGCTGCCTCGTCCTGCAGCACCGCCACGCTCTCGGCCGGAGGGGCTACCGGTTCGGGCGTCAAGGCCAGCACGGCCTCGAGGTTCACCGCCTCGCGCCAGCGATTGGTCCACCACCAGTAGGAGGCGCCGGCCATGGCGGCGCCGCCGAACATCAGCCACAGCGGCGAGACCGCTCCGACCGCGACGCGCGGCGCGGTTTCGGGCTCGACCTTGTCGGCCTGGAATTCGGGAAGAAAGGAGAAGATCGAAACCATGGGGCAGCTCCCAAAAACCCAGCAGGGCGACAGCGATCTATTGCGGTGCAGCATAACACGGAAAACACGTTCGCAATCGCAAAAAATGCTGACCTTAGGTCAGGCGATCCCGAAGACCTTCAGAAGCACGCCGCTGAGCACGAGTGTGGCGATCATCGCCAGCATCGGCAGGCGCGTGGCGAAGGTCAGCATCAAGGCCAGGACCGTCAGCCCTACGGCCCCGTAGTCCAGGCTGGCGACATCCGGCAACAAGACCTTGACCAGGCCCGCCACTTCCATCGTCTGGCCGCTGCGGAAAAAGAGGTGGACGGCGAACCACAGCGCCAGTTGGCCGATCACCCCCACCGAGGCGGCCGAGATCAGGGCCAGGGCGCGCGATGGCTTGGGCTTGCGTCCCCAGCGCTCGAACAGCGGCCCGCCGGCGAAGATCCACAGGAACGATGGGGCGAAGGTCACCCAGGCCGCCATCAGCCCGCCCAGCACGCCGACCATCCAGGCCCACTCGGGGGCAGCGGTCTGGAAGGCGCCGACGAAGCCGACGAAGACGAAGACCAGGATCAGCGGCCCTGGCGTGGTCTCGGCCAGGCCCAGGCCGTCCAGCATCTGGTTCGCCGTCAGCCAACCCAGCGCCGAGGCCGCCTGGCCGATATAGGCCAAGGCCGCATAGGCCCCGCCGAAACTGATCGCCGCTAGCCCGCCGAACGACAATCCCATCCAGGCCAGGGTCGAACCCGGCGCCAGCAGCCAGGCCAGGGCGATCGGGGCCAGCCACAGGACCAGGCAGACCAGGGCCGTCCTTCCCTGCCCTTTCGGCGGTGAGGCGAGGGCGACCGCTTGGCCGGCGTCCTTCGTCGTCATCCAGCCCAGCGCGCCGGCCGCCAGGATCACCACAGGAAACGGCACGGTGGTGAAGGCCAACAGGGCGAAGGCCGCGCCGCAGACGAAGGCGGCGAGCCGGTCCTTGATCGCACGCTGGCCGATCTTCAGCAGGGCCTGCAGCACTAGCGCCACCACCGCCGCCTTCAAGCCTAGCAGCACGGGTCCGGCCCAGTCCGAGCGGCCATGGACGACGTACAGCGCCGACAGGCCCAGCATGACCAGAAGGCCCGGCAGCACGAACAGCAGCCCCGCCGCCAGCCCGCCGCGGACGCCGTGCAGCCGCCAGCCCAGCCAGGTGGCCAGTTGCTGGGCCTCGGGCCCGGGCAGCAGCATGCAAAAGCTCAAGGCCCGCGCGAACTCGTCGTCATCGACCCAATCGCGCTGCTCGACCACTTCCCGGTGCAGGAGGGCGATCTGCCCGGCCGGACCGCCAAAACCCAGAAGGCCAATCTTCAGCCAGACCGGCAGGGTTTCGCCGAAGCTGGGGGTGGCCTTGACCTCCAAGTCAGGTCCGCCAGACGCGCGAACGGCCGCCGGTCTCGCCAAGGCGCGACGCAAGCCAGCCGCCAGCCTGCGCCGCCGCCTCGTCGACCGAGGCTGGCGCGCCGATCATCACCATCGCGCAGCCATTCATCTTCATGGGATCCGTCAGAGGCCGGAGACGAAGCTCGGCGACTAGCAGGTTACCCATGACAGTTTTTGGCGCGACGTTTTCCATCGTCCGCAGAAAGGCGTCGAAGGTCTCCAGGTCCTTGATCGGCAGCCAGATGGCCAGGGCCGCGTCGGGCGCGCGCTTCAGGACCGCGAGGGTCGTGGCGGCGATGCGGTCGTAGTCGTCGGGCCGCTCGAACGGCGGATCGATGACGACGAAAGCGCGGCCGCCCTTGCCTGCCTGCTGGGCGGCGGCCGTGAAACCGTCGGTCGCAAGGGCCTGGGCGTTGGCGTAGGGCGCCAGCGTCTTGCGCAGCAGCGCCGCGTCGTCGGAGCGCAGCTCGCAGCCGGCGTAGCGGTCGGCCTTGCGCAACGCTCGCGCGGTCAACAGCGGTGAGCCGGGATAAAGATCGCCGGGCTTGCCGCCGTTCATGTCGGCGACCGCCTTCAGCAGCGGCGCGAACACGGCCGGCGCATCGGTCGCCGCCTTCAGCCGGAAGATCCCCGCCTGGGCCTCGCCCGAGCGACGGGCCATTTCGCCGGAGAGATCGTAGCCGCCCGCGCCCGCGTGGGTGTCGATGACCGAAAGGGCGTCGCTCTTCCCCTGCAAGGCCGACAGCATGGCCAGAAGGATCGCGTGCTTGTGCAGGTCGGCGAAATTGCCGGCGTGGAAGGCGTGGCGGTAGTTCATGTCTGTTCATACCACGTCTTTTGGCCACGCCCCGTGGGCGCGGCCAGCTTCCTGGAGCTCCTCGATCATCTTGGCCTTCAAGGCGTCGGGCCCGATGATCTCGAGCTTGTCGCCCCAGGTGAAGAGGTGCCACGCCAGTTCCCGCATGCCGCCGGCGCGGAAGGTGACCAGCACCGAACCATCGGCCTCCTGCGCCACCTTCTGCGTCGCGTGGAAGCGCCAGCGCAGCGCGTCCTCCGCCCCTTCCGGCTTGATGCGCAGGACCACGTCCTGGATCTCGTCGTGATAGATGCCAAAGCTCTCGTCGGCGAAGGCCTGCAGCGAGAAGTCCTCCGGCGGCGGCGCGGGCTTATCCAGCACCTTCAGATCGCTCATCCGGTCCAGCCGCCAGGAGCGGGGTCCGCCGGCGCCTTCGGACGCCACCAAATAGTTACTGCGGCCAAAGAGGACGCCCAAGGGCGTCACCTCGCGCGTCCGCCCCGGCGTGCTACCCCCCTCATAGCGGAACGACAGGGCCGAAAGGCCCTTGATCGCCGTGCGGATGGCGGTCAGCACCTGCTCGTCCTCGAACGGACGCGGGCCGGCATGAACGGCGATGGTCTCGGCCTGGACCAGGGCTTCGACGTCCGGGGCCACGCGTCGGCGGGCCGAGCCGCGCAAGGCTGACAGCAGCTTGCCCTCCAGAGCATAGAGCGAGGCCGCGCGGGCGTGGGCGCCGGAGGCTTTGTAGCCGTCGGCCGCCGTGCGCAGCGCCGCCAGCTCCTCCGCAGTCGGGGTCTGGAACACGCCGTCCAGGCCGGAGGGGATGCGGAAACGCTTGGTCGGCGGGTCGTCGATCGCCTCCATCTGTGGGAAGGCCGCCCACACCGCGTCGCGCATCCGCTCGGCGGTGCGGCGCCCCACGTCCAGGGCGCGCGCCATCTCGTCCAGGGTCATACCCTCGGCCGAACCCGCCAGCATGCGGGCCAGATCCAGGAGGCGGGTCGCTTTCTCGTGTCTCATGGGACTTCTCTTGTCGCGCATCCCGGGGGCGAACCGCATGCGCTTCGCCTGATGCGCTCGCTCTATACGACCGTTTCTGTCGCAAGGCCCGCACATTCTTCAGAAGCCGAGAGTGGAGACCCCCCAATGGCTTCGATGTCGCGCTTTGCCTGCTCGCCCTGGACGACCGCCCCCATCAACCAGGCCATGATCTCGGCCGTGATGGACTTCGCCGACATCCACCGTGACCTGGGCGGCGGCCGCACCCTGCGCCGGATCAGCCATGAGCGCGCGGCCAAGGCCGACATGTTCCTGCTGCTGGGCCGCAACGTCGAGCGGGTCACCGACATCGGCGTGGTCTGGAACGACCGTGAGGACCAGATCGTCCGCGTCACCGACGACGCCGAGCTGCGCGAATCCCGGCTGGAATTGTGGGAAGAGGCGTTCGACCTGTTCGAGACCGAAGAGACGGACGAAATGGCCCCCCCGATGCGCCTCGTCGCGTGATGTCGTCCTTCTGACGCCCCCTCAGAGTGCAGCCTTCCCATACCCAACTGCCTAAAATCCGTGACCGTCCGCCGCGCAAAACGGCGCCCACCGGGCGCCGGCGCGGTTGTGGCGCTTTCCTGACAGCCTTCCATTGCCGAACGCCGAAACCTACCTCCCCATGAATTCATCGGGAGAGTATCCGATGATTTTTAGTACCCGCGTCAAAAATAATAATCGTGGGGAGAAAAACGTTGTGGAGAAGGGAATCGTCACGCGTCAATAAACACAATGAGGGGGTTACTAATGACTCGGCGTTTCAAGCCCGCCCTGTTGGCGGGTATTTCTGCGCTATCCGTTACTTTGGTATACTATAGCCAAGCCACTGCAGCCGCGCCCGATGCGCCGGCCGACCAGAACGAAATCGACGTCGTCATCGTCACCGGCACGCGCCAGACGGGCCTGCGTGTCATCGACAGCCCCGCCCCCGTTCAAGTCGTTGACACCAGCACGCTGGAGCGCACCGGCGCGGTCGACCTGCGCCTGGGCCTGGCCAATCTGGTGCCATCGTTCAACGCCCAGGCCTTTGGCGGCGACACCGCCAACCTGACCCTGTCGGCCCGCCTGCGCGGCCTCTCGCCCAACCAGGCCCTGGTGCTGGTGAACGGCAAGCGCCGCCACACCACCGGCAACCTCGCCGTCCTGTCTGGCGTCTACCAGGGCGCCGCCGCGGCGGACCTGGGCTTCATCCCGATGGCCGGCATCGGCCGCATCGAGGTGCTGACCGACGGCGCCGCGGCACAGTACGGCACCGACGCCATCGCCGGCGTCGTCAACATCATCCTGAAGAAGAACCCCTCGGGCGGCGCGATCTCGGCCACGGGCGGCGAATATTTCGACGGCGGCGGCAAGACGGCCGGCGGCTCGGTCAACATCGGCATGGCCCCGACCGAGAGCAGCTATCTGAACATCACGGTCGAGAGCAAATACCACGGCTTCAGCAATCGCGGCCTGCCCGACCAGCGCGTCTCCAACCCCGCCAGCCCCAGCTACTCGGCCGCCAACAACGCCGTCGAGAGCAAGATCCCGGGCTATCCCAACCTGAACCTGATCTCGGGCGACGCCGAGTACCGCCTGAACAACCTGGCCTTCAACGCCGGCGTCGAGTTGCCGATGGACTTCGAGGTCTATTCGTTCGGCACCCTGGGCCACAAGGACGCCTCGGCCTACGAGAACTACCGCCGCTACAACCGCATCCAGGGCAAGATGGGCGCGGCCGACCGGCCCTTCCCGCTGGGCTTCTCGCCACGCGAACGCATCATCGAGGATGACTACGCCCTGACCCTGGGCCTCTCCGGCAAGATCGCCGGCTGGGACATGGACCTGTCGTCGACCTACGGCAAGGACGACATCGAGGTCCGCGTCGAGGACTCGGCCAACGCCAGCCTCTACGCCGACACCTCGACGACCACGACCAAGGGCTTCACGCCGACCTCCTTCCACGCCGGCAGCTGGCGCACCACCCAGTGGACCAACAACCTGGACCTGCGCCGCGGCTTCGATGTGGGGTTCTCGGCCCCGCTGGACGTCGCCGTCGGCTACGAACAGCGTCGCGACACCTATCGTATCGGCCAGGGCGACGCGGCCTCGACCTACAAGGAAGGCTCGCAGTCCTATCCAGGCTTCTCCAAGACCGACGCGGGCGGCCACGCTCGCACCAGCTGGGCCCTGTACGGCGACGTCGCCGCCACCCCGATCGAGGCGTGGAAGATCGACGCGGCCGTCCGCTACGAGAAGTTCAGCGACTTCGGCGACACGACGGTGGCCAAGCTGACCAGCCGCTATGACTTCAGCGAGATGTTCGCTATCCGCGGGACCGTATCGACCGGGTTCCGCGCCCCGACCCTGGCGGAGTCGTACTACTCGGCCACCAACGTCTCGCCGACCTCGGCCTTTGTGCAGCTGGCCCCCAACTCCAGCGCCGCGCGCCTGCTGGGCATCGACACGCTGAAGCCCGAGAAGTCCAAGAACTACAGCCTGGGCGTCGTCGCCCACCCGATCCCGAAGATGACGGCCACGATCGACGTCTATCAGATCAACCTGAAGAACCGGATCTTCGGTTCCAGCTCGGTCTACGGCATCCGCAACGGCGTGGTGGTCAACAGCAACGTCAACGCCGCGATCGCCGCCAACGGCAACGTGCTGGACAGCACGGTAACCAGCACCGGCATCAACATCTTCTCGAACGGACTGGACACCCGCACGCGGGGCCTGGACTTCGTGGTCTCTTACCCGACGGATCTGGGCGACTACGGCCGCATCGACTGGACGCTGAGCGGCAACGTCAACAAGACCAAGATCACCAAGGTCAAGGCCGCGCCGGCCGCCCTGGCGACGACCAGCACGGCCTTCCCGACCGGCCAGGTCCTGTTCGCTGGCAACGCCGCCTCGCTGCTGGAAAAGGCCGCGCCGAAGTACAAGGTCGGCCTGAACGGCCTCTACACCTTCGGCAAGATCTCGCTCAGCCTGACCGAGACCTTCTACGGCAAGGCCTCGGCGCTGTCGGATCCCGGCACCGGCCCGTTGCTGAACACCGTGGCCAGCGCCGCGGCGATCACCGACGTCGAGCTGTCGTACAAGTTCGTGAAAGGCGTCACCGCCGCGATCGGGGCCAACAACGCGTTCAACAAGTATCCGGACAAGTTCTCGGCCGCCTATCAGACCGCGTGCGTCGCCTCCGGCGGCGGCTGCGTGACCCAGTACCCCTCGTTCTCGCCCTACGGCATCAACGGCGGCTACTACTACGGTCGACTGACCTACGCCTTCTAGGGCGGAACACCGCGCAAAGCGAAGGGCGGGCCGAATGGTCCGCCCTTCTGCGTTTCGACGAAGGCTTCACATCAAATGATAACGCCCTTCTCGGCGCCATAACCCATGGCAACTATCAGATTTTGATCGACAATTACTTCACCTTATCAATAATCCCTTCAGACCGGTCATTTATCTGTCGGCGCAATGAAGGCGGTGACTCCACAAGGCTATCATAGCGCGGCGACCACGCGGTCGCGTGAATTGGGGATGCGCCTGGGTTTCGCGGTCCTCATCACACTGGCGGCCGCCTATGCCAGCGCGCCCACCTTGCCCGTACTCTGGCTCATCGCCACCGTTCTGACGCAGGTCGTCAACGCGTGGTCCGGCCGCGCGGCGGCCAGGGATCCGCAGCATCGGCCGACGCCCGCCTGGGAATGGCGCTACCTGATCCTGACAGCCGTCAACAGCGCCGTCTTCGCGGCCATCGGCCCGTTCCTGTGGTTCGAGGCCGGCATGGAGGGACGCTTGATCGCGCTGGTCGTGGTCATGGGCGGTCTGCTGAATGTGGGGACGCAGCCCGACACCGGCGGCCGCCTGCTCTGGTTCGGCGCCACCCCCTACATCGTGGTCCTGGCGGCGCTGCCGATCGTCACGATCTTCGTCGAGCCCGGCTCAAGCCTGGTCGAGATGCTGTTCCTGGACCTCGGGGCGATGCTCTACCTGTTCCACGTGCTGCGGGCCGTGCGCCGGCGCGAGGACGCCACGAACGCCGTCGCCCAAGCGCTGGAGCGGGCCAAGCGCGCCAGCGAGGCCAAGTCGACCTTCGTGGCGACGATGAGCCACGAAATCCGTACGCCCTTGAACGGCATCCTGGGCATGGCCCAGGTGATGAGCCGCGATCCGCTGCCGCCCCAGCAGGCCGAGCGCCTGGACCTCCTCCGCCGGTCGGGCGAGGTGTTGTCGACCCTGCTGAACGACGTCCTCGACATCTCCAAGATCGAAGCGGCCAAGCTGGAGCTCGAGGAAGGGGCGGTGGACTTCGAGCAGATCGCGCGCGACGCGGAGGACACCTTCGCGCCGCTCGCGCGTGAAAAGGGGGTCGAGCTGCGCGTTGAAACCCGCGCCGCCGCGCGCGGATGCTGGCGCGGGGACCCGCTGCGGGTCCGGCAGGTGCTGAACAATCTGCTGTCCAACGCCGTCAAGTTCACCGAGCGGGGCGGGGTGTCGGCCTGGATTGACGTGGTCGACGGCCAGGTGACGATCCAGGTCGCAGACACCGGGGTCGGCGTCGCGCCCAACCACCTGGAGGCGCTGTTCGACCGCTTCACCCAGGCCGACGCCTCGACCACGCGGCGTCACGGGGGTTCAGGCTTGGGCCTGTCGATCGCGCGCGACCTTTGCCGCCTGATGGGCGGCGACATTCGCGTCGACAGCCTCAAGGGCCAAGGATCGACCTTCGTGGTCACCTTGCCGCTGCAACGCCATGCGACGCCGGTCACCGAACCCGCCACCCCCAGCCTGACAGACCCGACTGAAGCGGCCGGCCTCAGGGTGCTGGTGGCCGAGGACAACCCGACCAATCAGCTGGTCATCACCACCCTGCTCGGACAGCTCGGCGCCACGGTCAGCGTGGTCTCTGACGGACGCCAGGCGGTTTCGGCGTGGCGCGAGGGGGCCTGGGACCTGATCCTGATGGATATCCAGATGCCGATCATGGACGGCATGGCGGCCACCCGCGAGATCCGGGCGTGCGAAGCGGCCAGCGGCCAGCGCACGCCGATCCTGGCCCTTACGGCCAACGCCCTGAAGCACCAGACCGAGCAGTACGCGGCCGCCGGCATGGACGGCGTCGTGGCCAAGCCGCTGCAGGTGGCGGCGTTGCTGACGGCGATCGCCGCGGCGCTCGACACCGCGGAGCGCCGCGATGATGACGCAGGCCCCGTCGCCGCCCTCTAAAGCGCCTTGCCCATCCGGATCAGCGGCACGCGGTAGCCGGTCGAGGTGACGGCCTCGAACGGCTCGATGTCGTGATAGCCGCAGGCTCGGTAGAGCGGCACGCCCCCCATGGTCGCGGCCATTTCGACGCGACCGAAGCCCTCGGCGCGCGCGGCGGCTTCGCAGGCGTCCAGGATGGCTCGGCCAACGCCCTTCCGCGTGTAGTCGGGATGGGTGTACATCGCCCTCACCCGGGCGGCGTCCGTCGCCGGGTCCAGCAGCGCCGCATCGCGTCCGGCCGAGTGGTCGCCGCCAAACAGGGTGGCCCGCCGGCTCCAGCCGCCGCAGCCGGCGATCTCGCCTCCCCCGGAAGGAGAATTGGCGTCTTCCACGACAAAATAAGTGCCGTCGGCGATCAGCTGGGTGTCCAGCCCCATGATCTCGTACGAGGCCTTCACACCTTCCGGCGGCAGGAATTCGCGCAGCAGCTCGCCGATCGCGCGGTCCATCAGGACCGACAGCACGGGCATGTCCTCGGCGCGGGCCAGACGCAGGTTCAGGGCGGGAACGGATGAATGCATCGGGTTTCCATGACGGCGTTGCGAACGCGCGAGAAAAACAGGGATTCGGCGAGTCCGCGGCGATCTTTCGGCCGCGCCCACCGATCGCTCAAAGACCGCTCCAGGCGCCCAATGGTCAGGCGTCGGCCCGGTCAATCCGCGTCTTTACTGAAAACGGATTGCGCGGCGAAGGCCAGGATTTCGAGATGTCCCCCGACGGCGCGGCCAGACCCGCCGGCGACAAAACAGGCGGGGATGTAATGAGTGGATTGGACGCTGTAACGGCGGGTGGCGTACTCACGCGCCGACGGTTCTTCGAAAGCCTGGCCGCCGTGGGCGGCATGTCGCTGGTGCTGTCGGGCATGGAGGCCCTGGGCTTCTCACAGGCTTCGGCGACCGAGCTGCCGCCCGAGCTGACCGGCGGCGCCAAGAACACCAAGGTTGTCATTCTGGGGGCGGGCCTGGCGGGAATGACCGCCGCCTACGAGCTCAGCAAAGCCGGCTATCAGGTTCAGGTGCTGGAGGCCCGTTCATTCGCTGGCGGCCGCTGCCAGACGGCGCGCAAGGGCTTCATGCACACCGACCTGATCGGCAACACCCAGACCTGCGCGTTCGACGAGGGCCATTACATCAACCACGGCCCGTGGCGGATCCCGTACCACCACCGCTCGACCCTGCACTACACCAAGCTGTTCAACGTGCCGCTGGAGAGCTTCGTCAACGACAACGACGCCGCCTACGTCTATTTCGAGAAGGGCGCGGGGCCGCTGGCGGGCAAGCCGGTGCGCAAGGGCGAGATCGCCGCGGACGTGCGCGGCTACACCGCCGAACTGGTCGCCAAGGCCGCCAGCCAGGGTCAGCTGGACGCGCCGCTGTCTGGGATCGACCGCGAGAAGTTCATCGCCTACGTCGTCAACGAAGGCCGCCTGACCAAGGACCTGGCCTACAAGGGCACCGAGGGGCGCGGTTTCTCGATCCATCCGGGCGCGGGCGTCGATCCCGGTCCCGGCAAGGAGCTGCCGCCGTTCGCCTTCAAGGACGTGCTGGACAGCAACGCCTGGCGGGTCCTGAGCTCAGTCACCGGTTACGAGCAGCAGCGCACCATGCTGCAGCCGATCGGCGGCATGGACCAGATCGCCAAGGGCTTCGAGAAGCAGGTCGGGTCGATGATCCGCTACGGCGCGGTCGTCGAGAAGATCAAGCAGTCCCCCACGGGCGTGACGGTCTCGTACAAGGGCGCGGACGGCAAGCCGGCCGAGGTCACGGCCGACTACTGCCTGTGCACCATTCCGCTCAGCGTGCTGAAGCAGATCGACGTGGACGCCTCGGCCCCGTTCAAGGCGGCGATGGCGGGCGTCTCGTACGCGCCGGTCAACAAGATCGGCCTGCAGATGAAAACGCGCTTCTGGGAAGAGAAGCATCACATCTACGGCGGCCACGTCTATACCGACATGCCCGGGATCAACTCGATCACCCTGCCCTCGTACGGCTGGCAGGGGCAGAAGGGCGTGCTTCTGGGTTATTACATGTTCGGCGGCGAGGCGGCCCGGATCAGCGCCAAGAGCCCGGCCGACCGCGCCGCCTACGCGGTCGCCGCCGGCCAGAAGGTCTTCCCGGAATACGCCGAGAACTACGAGAACGCCTTCTCGTTCTGCTGGCACCTGGCCGAGCACAATCTGGGCGGCTGGGCCGAATGGGGCGAGAACGGCCGCAAGGAGAGCTATCCGATCCTGTGCCAGCCCGACGGCCGTCTCTATCTGGCCGGCGAGCACCTGAGCTACCTAGGCGGGTGGCAGGCCGGCGCCATCGAGTCGGCCTGGCAGCAGATCGCCAGGATCCACGCCCGCGTGCAGCAGGCCTGAAAAACAGCAGGACCCCGAGGAAACGAATGACCTTCGCCTATCGTCTCGCCGCCCTCGCCATCGCCGCGGGCGTCGCCGCCCCTGCGATCGCGCTCGCCGACGGCAAGTCGCTATTCAACGACAACTGCTCGGCCTGTCACCAGGTCACCGGCAAGGGCGTCAAGGGCGCCTTCCCAGCCCTGGCCGGTTCGCCGCTGGTCCAGGGCGATCCGAAACTTCTGACCACCACGGTGCTGAATGGGCGCGCCGGCATGCCGGCCTTCAAGGACGACCTCAACGACGCCGACCTCTCGGCCATCCTGACCTATGTCCGCTCGTCGTGGGGCAACAAGGCGTCGGCGGTAAAGCCCGCCGACGTCGCCAAGGCCCGCGTCGCCGCCAAGGCCGTGGCCAAGGCCCGCGGTCTCCAGGCCCACTAACTTTTTCGAATGCTCACAGGGAGAAGACCATGAAACGCCTCATCGCCCTCGCCGCCGGCCTCGCCGCCCTCGCCGGCGCCGCCTCGGCCGCCCAGGCCCAGGAGATCGTCCGCGGCGGCGATCCCAAGTCGCCGATCGCCAGCGTCGTGACCGTGCCGGCCGGCTATGACACCATCTACGTCTCGGGCATGACCCCGCCGGTGATCGACGAGAAGGCCACGGGCGTGGCCAAGTTCGGCGACACCAAGACCCAGACCCTGGGCGTGATCGGCCGCATCGAGGCTGCACTGAAGAGTCAGGGCGCCACCCTGGGCGATGTCGTCATGATGCGCGTGCTCCTGGTCGGCGACCCGGCCAAGGGCGGCAAGATGGACTTCGCCGGCATGATGGAAGGCTACAAGACCTACTTCGGCACCGAGGCCCAGCCCAATAAGCCGGCCCGCATCACCAGCCAGATCACCTCGCTGGTCCAGGACGGCATGCTGGTCGAGATCGAAGCCCAGGCGGCCAAGAAGAAATAGGACCCAGGCAGCCGCTCCGTCGTTCGCCTGGAACGACGGAGCGCGCGCCGCGATCAGACGTTCGCGGCCTGGGTCGCCAGCAGCTCGTCCAGCTGCCGGAACTGCTCGGGCATCGTGTCTTCCATGCCGACGAACGACTCGTCGAGCGCCTCTTTCGACGGATAGAGCTCCTGCAGGACCAGCCGCGTCCTGTCGCCCTCCTCTTCTTCGAAGGTCACGGTGGTGACCGCGCCCTGCTCGCTTTCCTCGTTCGTCCAGATCAGGCGCGACGGCGGCGTCACCTCCAGATACTTGCCATAGAAGGTCATGGCGCTCCCCGCGTCCTTGCCGAAGGTGACGCTGTAGCCGCCCCCCGTGCGAGCATCCATCTCGCAGGCTAGCATCGGCACGCCGCTCGACTTCGGCGCCCACCACAGCTGGAACAGCTCGGCCTTGGTCCAGGCGTCGAACACCAGGCGGACCGGACCGTCGAAGACCCGCGTCACGACCAGTTCGCAGTCGGACTTCCGTTCGACCGTCGTGCGGCCGTCACTCACGCGTTCGCCCATCGGCTTTCTCCCTGCGCTTCATGGCTTCGATGACCTGGTCCAGTGCGTCGAAACGCAGGCTCCAGATCCGATGACGTTCTTCGATCCAGGCGACCTCTTCCTCGAACCCGCGCAGGCCAAGCCGGCAGGTCCGCACCCGCCCGACCTTCTCGGTTGTCACCAGCCCTGCCTGCTCCAGGACGCCGACGTGCTTCTTCATGCCCGTGAGGGTCATGTGGAACCGGTCTGCGAGCTCCGTGATCGAGGCGTCGCCGCGTCCCAGCTGCTCCAGAACGCCACGGCGGGTGGCGTCCGACAGGGCGGCGAAGGAGGCGTCGAGGCGGGTGGCTGAATACTGAACCATTAAGTTCAGTGTTAGCGCAGCGATCGCCGTTATGCAAGCCGCATCAACGAAGTGGAGATCGTGCCGTCGCGAGATTTCACCGTCGCGCGAAATAATTTCTACGACAACGTTGTCATGGCCAGTTTGGCCAGCTATAAGGAACTCAGCCCTTTCGGGCGTTTCCTCCCAATGACTCGGCCGCCTTCTTCTCCTGGAGGGCGGCCGTTCTTTTGTCTGGGATCAGGCGGTGACGACCCGCCCCTCGCGCGCCTTGACCGGCCAAGGCGTCAGCCGGGCGCCGGCGCAGGGGCCGCCGACGCACATCCCCTGCTCCACCGTGAACACCGCCCCATGCCACGAGCAGGCGATCAGGCCGCCATCGGAGGTCAGGTACTGGTCCAGCTGCTGGGCTAGCGGAAGGCCTTGGTGCGGACAGCGATCGACATAGCCGAACACCGCCCCGCCCCGGCGCACCACGAAACCGTGGAAGCGTTTGCCGCCAATCTGCAGGACGTAGTTCCGCGCCCCGCCGTCGGCGATCCGGTCCAGCGGGCCGAGATTGATTCCGGCGGGCGTTTCCCAGATGCGTTCGACAGTCGGCGCGGCCTCCTCCGTCAAACCCGCTCGACCGTCTGCTCGATGGCGCCGAAGATCGAATGCCCCTTGGCGTCCTTCATCTCGATGCGGATGGTGTCGTCACCCAGCAGGAACGGCGTTTTGGGGGCGCCGTGCAGGATGGTCTCGACCGTGCGCAACTCGGCCAGGCACGAGTAGCCAACGCCGCCCTCGCTGATCGGCTTGCCGGGGCCGCCGTCGGCGCCGCGATTGCTGACCGTGCCCGAGCCGACAATGGTGCCGGCGCACAGTGGGCGGGTCTTGGCCGCGTGGGCCACCAGAGTCCCGAAATCAAAGGTCATGTCGACGCCCGCATCGGCCTTGCCGAAGTCCTTGCCGTCCAGCTCGACCAGCAGGGCGCCGTGCAGCTTGCCGTCCTTCCACGCGTCGCCCAGCGCCTCGGGCGACACCGCCACCGGCGAGAAGGCGCTGGCCGGCTTGGACTGGACGAAGCCGAAGCCCTTGGCCAGTTCGCCAGGGATCAGGTTGCGCAAGCTGACGTCGTTGCACAGCATGACCAGCCGGATAGCCGCCAGGGCCTCCTCGCGGCTGGCGCCCAGCGGCACGTCGTCGACGATGACGGCGATCTCGCCCTCCAGGTCGCAGCCCCAGCTGGCGTCGGCCAGCGGGATCGGGTCGCGCGGGGCCAGAAAGCCGTCCGAGGCCCCTTGGTACATCAAGGGATCGGTCCAGAAGCTCTCAGGCATCTCGGCGCCGCGCGCCTGGCGCACCAGCTGGACATGGTTGACGTAGGCGCTGCCGTCGACCCACTGGAACGCGCGCGGCAGCGGACTCAGGGCGTCGTGCTCATGGAAGCGCTCGCGCGGCACGGCGCCATGCTCCAGGCTGTCGGCCAAACCTTGCAGCATCGGCCCGCAGCGCTGCCAGTCGTCCAGGGCCGCCTGCAGGGTCGGCGCGATGGTCCCAGCGTCGGTGAACCAGGCCAGGTCGTTGGAGACCACGACCAGCCGGCCGTCACGACCGCCCTTGAGAGACGCGAGCTTCATCAGCGCTTCCTCTTTCCCAGTTCTGATTACGGCAGACGCGCCTTGGGGAAGCCCGTCCAGCAGGCGTCATAGTCGCCCTGAAGCGCGGAAGTCTCCAGCGCGAACTTGGTCGGCCGGATCACCCAGCGGCTCTCGAACATGAAGGCCATGGTTGCATCGATCTTGTGCGGGGCCAGTTGGGCTTCGGTCGCTTTCGTATGGCTGGCCACGTCCGGCCCATGGTCGCTCATACAGTTGTGCAGGCTCGCCCCGCCGGGAACGAAGCCGCCCTCCTTGGCGTCGTAGGCGCCGTGGATCAGGCCCATGAACTCGCTCATCATGTTGCGGTGGAACCAGGGCGGCCGGAACGTGTGCTCGGCCACCATCCAGCGCGGTGGGAAGATCACGAAGTCGCAGTTGGCCGTCCCCGGCATGTCGCTGGGCGAGGTCAGGACCGTGAAGATAGACGGATCGGGGTGGTCGAAGCTGACCGTGTTGATGGTGTTGAAGCGCGACAGGTCGTAGCGATACGGCGCGAGGTTGCCGTGCCAGGCCACAACGTCCAGCGGGCTGTGATCCCATTCGGCGGTCCAGAGGGCGCCCTGGAATTTCTGGATGACTTGGGTGGCCGCATCGACGTCCTCGAACGCCGCCACGGGGGTCTCGAAGTCGCGGACATTGGCCAGGCCGTTCGCCCCGATCGGCCCCAGTTCCGGCAGGCGGAAGGCCGCGCCGTAATTCTCGCAGACATAGCCGCGCGAGGGGCCGGCGACCTCGACCCGGAAGCGCACGCCGCGCGGGATCACCGCGATGTGGCCGGGACCGGCCTTCAGCACGCCCAGTTCGGTGACCAGGGTCAGCACGCCCTGCTGCGGTACGATCAACAGCTCGCCGTCGGCATCGTAGAACACCCGGTTCTTCATCGACGTGTTGGCGAGATAGACGTGCACGCCGATCCCGGACAGCGTCGCGGCGTCGGCATTGCCCGCCAAGGTGACGAGGCCGTCGACGAAGTCCGTCGGCTCGGCGGGGATCGCCAGCGGGTCCCAGCGCAGCCGGTTCGGCGTTACCGGCCCGCCAAAGGCCGACACCAGCCTGCCGTGCGCATAGGGCTGGTAGGAGCCGTGTCCGGCGCTGGGCCGCAGACGGTAAAGCCAGCTGCGCTTGTTCTCGTGGCGCGGGGTGGTGAAGGCCGTGCCCGACAGCTGTTCGGCGTAAAGGCCGAACGGAACCCGCTGCGGCGAGTTCTGCCCCACCGGCAAGGCGCCGGCCACGGCCTCGGTGGCGAAGTGAGCGCCGAAGCCGGCCTGGTAGCGGAGGTCCATGGTTGAAGTCCTTGGATCGTTGTCGCGGAAGCGCGTGCCTTAGCCTTCTACCGTAATCACCCCACGGCGGATCTGGTCCAGCTCGATGCTCTCGAACAGGGCCTGGAAGTTGCCGTTGCCGAAGCCTTGGTTGCCCTTGCGCTGGATGATCTCGAAGAAGATCGGGCCAAACAGGTTCTCGGTGAAGATCTGCAGCAGAAGGCCCTCTTCGCCGACATTGCCGTCGATCAGGATGCGGTTCTTGCGCAGCCGCGCCAGGTCCTCGCCGTGGCCGGGCACGCGCTTGTCGACCAGTTCATAATAGGTCTCGATCGTGTCCTGCAGCTTCACGCCCCGGGCGCGCAGCTTCTCGACGGTCTCGTAGATATTCTCGGTCGTCAGGGCCAAGTGCTGGATGCCCTCGCCCTTGTACTGGCGGATGAACTCCTCGATCTGGCTCTTGTCGTCCTGGCTCTCGTTCAGGGGGATGCGAATGGCCTTGTCCGGCGCGATCATCGCCTGGCTGAACAGGCCCGTCGCCTGACCCTTGATGTCGAAGTACTTCTGCTCCTCGAAGCCGAAGACCTGGTTGTAAAAGGTCGACCAGGTGCGCATCTGGCCGCGGCGGACGTTGTGGGTCAGGTGATCCAGCAGATCGAGGCCCACATTGTTCTTGGCCTCGGCCAGGGCCGCGCCGTGAACCTGCTCCCATCCGTCATAGATCGTGCCGGCGTCGCCATAGCGGTCGACGAGATAGAGCAGAGAGCCGCCGATGCCTTCCAGCACCTTGGCGCCCTCGCCCAGCAGCGAGCGGCTGGCGTCGGCCGCCTTGGCGCCGCGCTTCAGGGCCTCGGCGAAAGCGGCTTCAGCGTCCTCGACGCGGAAGGCCATGCCGTTGGCCGAAGGACCGTGCTCGGCGCGGAAGTCGGCGACCTGGCCCGAGGTCTCCTCATTGACGATCAGGTTGATGCGGCCTTGCTTGTATCGGGTCGCGGCCTTGGTCGGGTGCCTGCTGGCCGCGACGAAGCCCAGCTGCTCGATCAGGGCCTTCATGGCCGCGGGATCGGGGCTGGTGAACTCGACGAACTCGAAGCCGTCGAGGCCGAGGGGGTTCTGTTCCGTCACGAGAGTCATGCGGGTTCTCCCTGCAGGCAGGCGTCAAGCGCCCGCGCGAAGATGTCGATGTTGGAAACGGTCAGACCAGCCAGATTGATGCGGCCGGAGCCCGCCATGTAGACCGCGTGGTCCTCGCGCAGCCGCGCGACCTCTTCCGGCGACAGCGGCAGTAAGGCGAACAGACCATGCTGCCCGGCCAGCGGCGCCAAAGCCGGAACCGCCTTGGCCAGGCGCTGGCGCAGATCGGCGACGCGCTCACGCATCGCGTCCAGTTCGGAGCGCCACTGCGTGGTCAAGGCTTCGCTTTCCAGGATGACCCGAACCACGGCCGCGCCGTGATCCGGCGGCATCGACCAGTTGGTGCGGGCAAGGGCGCGGATGTTGCTGGCGGCCAGATCCAGGATCTCGGCGTCGCAGGTCAGGGTGTAAAGCGCGCCGACCCGCTCGCGGTACAGACCGAAGTTCTTGTCGCAGGAATAGGCCAACAGGCCGTCCTCGGCCGCCGCCAGGACAAGGCGCATGCCGGCCGCGTCTTCCTCAAGGCCCCGACCCAGCCCCTGATAGGCCAGGTCGATCAGCGGGGTCAGGCCCTTGCGGCCCACCAGTTCGGCGATGGCGGCCCATTGCTCCAGGCTGTAATCCGCGCCCGAGGGGTTGTGGCAACAGCCGTGCAGCAGCACCGCATCCCCCGCCCGCGCCGTCTCCAGCGTGGCCATCATCTCGTCGAAACCCAGTTTCTGGCCACGCTGGTCGTAGTGGCGGAACGCGACGGTCTCGATGCCCAACTGGTCCAGGATCTGAGTGTGGTTGGGCCAAGTCGGCGCGCCGATGAATATGCGGATGTCGGGCCTGGCGGCCTTCAGCAGCTCGCAGGCCAGACGGATCGCGCCGGTGCCGCCGGGCGTCTGGACGCCGAACACCTCGTGATCGACCGCGTCGCCGAAGATGATCGGCTTCAGCAGGTCCAGGAAACCGATGTCGCCTTCCGGTCCCAGATAGGCCTTGGTCGGCTGGACGTTCAGCAGCAGTTGCTCAGCGGCCTTCACCGAGGCCAGCACCGGCGTCGCGCCCAGGTCATCGCGGAACACGCCGACGCCCAGGTCGATCTTGTGCGGCCGCGGATCGCGGCGATAGGCGCCGATCAGCGACAGCAGGGAGTCCGGCGCCTGGGGCGACAGGCCGGCGAAGACAGAGGATGAGGTCATGGCGGCTTCCGGAAACGCGACGGAAAGGCAGCCTAACGCGGGCCGGAAGTCAGAACGTAGCTATGATGACCGAAGATGCCCGCATATGGGTCACATCATGCCAATGATCGGGATCAATTTCGGACACGTATGATCAATCTAGATAGTCCAGCGGCAGGGCCGTGGAATCCTTGATGGTGTCCAGCACGAACGACGAGCGCACGTCCTTGACGGCCGGCATCTTCAGAAGGCGCTTCATGGTCAGGTCGGCATAGGCGTCGAGATTGGGCACGACCACCTTCAGCAGGTAGTCGAAGGCGCCAGTCATCACATAGCAGCCCACCACCTCGGGCTCGCGCAGCACCGCCTGCTGGAACGCCTCGGCGGCGCCCTCGGTATGGTCGACCTGGACCTCGACATAGGCCAGCACGTCCAGGTTCGCCTTGCGCCGGTCCAGCAGGGCGACATAGCCGCTGATCAGGCCGGCGGCCTCCAACTGCTTGACGCGCCGCAGGCACGGACTGGGCGACAGACCCACGCGCTCGGCCAAGTCGACATTCGAGATCTTGCCGTCCTGCTGCAGGATCTGGAGAATCTTCCGATCGGCGCGGGTAAGCTTCATAGTGACCAGATGGGACTGAAGATTGGCATATGGCGCCAGTCTAGCCGGCATCAGCGATGATGCGCACCGCCTTTGCGCTCAACTCGGCGTCTTTGGCCGAGATTCGGTCCGCAGACGCTCGCGAAATTCATCCAGGCGCGCGCGGTACCCTTCGGCGTCGCCGAACTCCAGAAACTCGTAATAGCGCTGATGGGGTTCGGAAACCTTCACGGCGTGCTTGATAGGGCACCAATATTGCTCCGTCCGACTGGCCACCTCGCGCACATAGGCGACCACCCCGTTGGCGTAGGCGCAATAGGTGCAGTTGAGGCGCTCGATGAGGTTGAGATAGCCGAGCCGGTCGCGATCAAACGCGATGTAGTCGCGACGCCGGACCTGCGGGATGCGATAGGCGCGAAAGCAGATTGCCTGATAGGCGCTGACCCAGGCGTCGACGATCGCGAACGGGACGATCAGCGAATAGATCACGGGCGCGGTCAGGACGACCGCCGGAGACGTGCGGCCCAGGAACTTGGCCATCCCCAGGCGCAATCGGCGATGCTCCGCCGCGACCCCCAGCTCGAACTCACCGATCCTGCCGGACAGCGTCATCCCAAGCGCCTTACGGCGGCGTTCGATCTCCCGATCCAGCTCGGCCTGCAGGCCGACGATCTGATCAGCGATTTCCTTCATGCGCTGGGTCATGGACAACCGTCAAAAAGGTCTGCGATCCAAGTCGACAAAGCTCCCAAAGCAAAACGCCCCGGGAAATTCCCGGGGCGTCTTCCGATCACTTTGAATCCGCTTTTCAATTGGCCAGGCGACGCAGGAAAGACGGGATTTCCAGGTCTTCGCCGTCGTCGGCCTGCGGCGTCTCGATCGGCTGCAGCTGCGGGCGGGCGCTCTGGGTCGAGCGGGCCTGCGGCTGCGGGGCCGAAGCGGTCTGCTGCTCGTAGCGTTGGCGGCCGCCGCCGAACATCGAGAAGAAGCCGCCGCCCTGCTTCTGGGGACGACGCTCTTCGTAATAATTGTTCTCGGGGAACAGCGGCTCTTCCGAGGCCCCGTCGTCGACCATCGGGTCGACGATGCGGGTCACCTGCCGCGGCGCGGGCTGGGCGATGCGAGGCTCTTCGGCGACCGGTTCGTCGTAGTAGATTTCGGCTTCCGGCTCCGGCTGCGGAGCGGCCATGACGATCTCGGGTTCGGCCGCCGGCTCCGGTGCGAAGGCCGACGATTGGAAGGCCGACGACGGGCGCTCGGTCGGACGCGCGGCCTCGTAGCGGGCGGTCGGACGGGCCGGCTCCGGCTGCGGGGCCGGGGCGCGCGCGGTGTCGGCGATCAGCGGCTGGGTCGTAGTGTTGCGGGTGACCGGCTTGGGCTCGATCTGGGCGATCGAGGCGCCGTCCATGCCGGTGGCCACGACCGACACGCGGATCACGCCTTCCAGAGACGGGTCGAAAGCCGCGCCGAAGATGATGTTGGCTTCGGGGTCGACCTGGTCCGAGATCGCGTTGGCGGCTTCGTCGACTTCCAGCAGGGTCATGTCCATGCCACCGGTCACGTTGACCAGCACGGCCTTGGCGCCCTTCAGCGAGACTTCGTCCAGCAGCGGATTGGCGATCGCGTTCTGGGCGGCCATCAGAGCGCGGTCTTCGCCCGCGCCTTCGCCGGTGCCCATCATCGCCTTGCCCATCTCGGTCATGACCGTGCGGACGTCGGCGAAGTCGAGGTTGATCAGGCCCGGCAGGACCATCAGGTCGGTGATCGAACGGACGCCCGAGTGCAGCACCTGGTCGGCCATGCCGAAGGCTTCGGCGAAGGTCGTGCGCTCGTTGGCGACGCGGAACAGGTTCTGGTTCGGAATGACGATCAAGGTGTCGACGTAGCGCTGCAGCTCCTGGATGCCGCTGTCGGCCAGGCGCATGCGGTGACGGCCTTCGAAGTGGAAGGGCTTGGTCACGACGCCGACGGTCAGGATGCCGCGCTCACGGGCGCACTTGGCGATGATCGGGGCCGCGCCTGTGCCGGTGCCGCCGCCCATGCCGGCGGTGATGAACACCATGTGCGCGCCGTCCAGGTGCTCGCCGATCTCCGGGAAGGACTCTTCGGCCGCGCTCATGCCCACTTCGGGGTGCGCACCGGCGCCCAGGCCCTGGGTGATCTGCACGCCCAGCTGGATGCGACGATCCGTTTTGGCGAACTGGAGTTGTTGCGCGTCGGTGTTGGCCACCACGAACTCGACACCCTCGAGGCCCGCCTCGATCATGTTGTTCACGGCGTTGCCGCCTGCGCCACCGACGCCGAACACCACGATGCGCGGCTTCAGCTCGGTCGTACGCGGCGCGGAAAGAGAAATTGCCATGGGACCCTCGCGTCCTTACGCCGAAATCGTCAAACTAGACCTCGGCGACACCCAATCGCCGGGGATGCCTCGACGATCGTGTTAACAGAACAACCACCATCGTTAATCGGCAGTTAACTGCATAATCTGAGTCGTGGTCCGGTCGAGCGCGACCGTGGGATAAATTGTGCTCTATCAACAGAATCTCCAAGGGAACCAAGGGTTCCAATGGGGATTCACAGGTGCGTGCGACCGAACGACGCTGAACCCGATTCTGGTCGAATACCGGCTGTTTGAAGCAGCAAAAAGGCCCGGCGAGAAGCTCGGCCGGGCCTTCAAGGTTAAACAGTAGAGTTAATCACGCTTAAAACTTGGAGCTTGGAGAACTGCCCAAGCTAGAGGTTGTCGCGCAGCCACGCGGCGGCCTTGGCCATCGGCGAAGCATTGGGGTCCAGCGGACGCTTGCGCGACACATTGCCAGCCAAGGCCTTGGACGACACGGCCTCACGCGGCCCGAAGGCGGTGCGGTGCAGCGTGCCGGCGGCGGCGCAGAAGGCGGGCCCGGAGGCGGCGTCGGCCAGATGCGGCACCCGGCGCGGTCGGCCCAGGCGGACCGGACGGTCGAACACGCGCACGGCGACTTCGCGAACGCCGGCCAATTGGCTGGCGCCGCCCGTCAGGACGATGCCCGCGCCCGGCTCGACCGGCGCGCCCGAGGCCTTCAGGCGCTCGCGCAGCAGTTCCAGGGTCTCTTCGACGCGTGGCTGGATGATGCCCTTGAGCAGGCTGCGCGGGGCGATAACCGGACCGGCGCCCGGATCGTCGCCACGTGGCGGGGCCTCGATCATCTCGCGGTCCTCGTTGGCCGAGGCGATCGCCGAGCCGTGCAGGGTCTTGATGCGCTCGGCGCCGACCACCGAGGTCTGCAGGCCGCGGGCGATGTCCTGCGTCACGTGCCCGCCGCCGACGGCGAGGCTGTCGACGTGGCAGAGGGCGCCGTTGTTGAACACCGCCACCGAGGTCGAGCCGCCGCCCATGTCGATGCAGACGGCGCCCAGGTCCATCTCGTCCTCTTCCAGCGCCGCCAGGGCCGAGGCGAACGGCGCGGCGACCACGCCCTCGAAGCTGAGATGGGCGCGTTCGACGCAGTGGGCCAGGGTGTGGAAGATGTTCTCGTTGACCGAGACCACCAGCAGCTCCAGGCCCAGCGAGCGGCCGAACATGGCGCGCGGGTCACGGATGCCGCGTTGGCCGTCGACCGACCAGGCGATCGGCAACAGGTGGATCGGCTTGCGGCCGGGGATGCGAACCTGCGCCAGAGCCGAGGCGATGGCGCGCGAGAGGTCGCCGTCGCCGATCGGGCGGGCGCCCAGCGAGACCTGGGTGTGGACGCGATTGGACGCCAGCTGGCCGCCGGCGGTGCAGACGCTGACGCCCTGGACGTTGACGCCAGCCACGGTCTCGGCGCGCTCCACGGCCTGGGCGATGGCCTGGGCGGCCTCGTCCAGATTGACGATCGCGCCGCCGCGAACGCCCCGCGACTGGACGTAGCCGACACCGGCGGTCGTCAGGGTGCGGTTCTCGCGGTGGACGCCGTCGGCCTTCATGATGAAGCACGTCACCTTGGACGCGCCCAGGTCGACGGCCGCGATGGCGGGCTGGCGCACGAGCGTGGCCTTCAGGCCCTCACGCGCCTGCTTCCGTTCCTCCATTCGCGACATCGCTATCGTCACCTCAAAGCTCTCTACGCGCCGCCGGCCGCGGGCTGCCCGGGGAGCGCCGCGTCACGGGGTCGAACCGCCACCATTTCGGGGTCGCGCAGATCGATCCGCGCAAAACCCATGTCCAGGATTCGCTGCCGTTGGTCGAGCTGATCCAATTGAATCAGCGCGGATTCTTCGTCAATGGCCGGCAGCTGGATCAGCGAGCCGTCCTTCAGTCGAAGATCCCAACGACGGTCATCCACCCGCACCAGCGCTTCCAGACGGTCGCGCAGACGCGGACGCGAGGCCACGGCCGGCAGGATCAGGCCCGCGGCCTGGTCCGCTCCCTGCCCCACCACCAGCGGCAGCTGGGGGAAGCGGGCCGGGTCGGCCTCGCTGATCACCCGGCCTTCGCCGTCGATCACCTTCATGCGGCCCTGGTTCTGCCAGACCGCCAGCGCCGGCCGCTCTTCCACCGCGATCAGCACGGTGTCGGGCAGCATGCGCACGACCTTGGCGTCCTTTACCCAACCCACGCCCTGCACCCGCGCGCGGACGTCATTCAGGTCCAGGCCCAGGGTCGGCTGGTCCAGGTACAGGCCAGAGGCCTTGAGAATATCGGCCTGGGCGGTCGACGACGCGCCCCGGATGTGAACGGTCTTCAGCTTGAAGCCCGCCGAGGCGAAACTGTTGTCGACGCCGTGAGCCATGGACAGGCCGATGCGCTCGGCCCGATGGCCGGTCGCCAGCATCACCACAAGGCCGAGACCCAAGGCCGCGCCCGCCACGCTCAGGGCCACCGTGGGCGACAGGCCCACGCCCTTGGCGGCGTGCAACTTCGCGGCCGGCTGCGCTCCCCTGGGCGCCGGCTTGCCTTTGCTCGGACTTGCGGGCGCTTCGGCCCGGGGTCGCCTAGGCTTAGGCGGTCCCCCCCGCACTACAGCGGGCATAAGCGTCCTCCACGATCCACAAAACTAACTGGTCAAACGGGATCCCGACGTGGGCGGCCTGCTCGGGGGCGAGCGAGGTCGGTGTCATGCCGGGCTGCGTGTTGACCTCTAGAAGGACCAGAAGGTCGTTAATGTCGTCATAACGGAAGTCCGACCGAGTCACGCCTTGGCAACCAAGAGCCGAGTGCGCCAATTCGGCCATCCGCATGGCTCTATCCCTTACAGCGTCAGGGATTGGAGCCGGCAGGACGTGGATCGAACCGCCCTCGGAATACTTGGCCTCGTAGTCGTAGAAACCTGTGGATGCACGGATATCCGTAACCGCGAGCGCCCTGGGACCATTTGACTCACCCAGCACCGCCACGGCCAATTCCAACCCTCGGATGTAGGGTTCGACCATCACTTCCTCGCCGAAAGTCCATGACGGAGAGGCAAGTTCTTCCGGCGGGCGGTTCGCGCCCTCGAACACCAGGAACACCCCGACCGAGGAACCCTCGGCGTTGGGCTTAACGACATAGGGGGGCTGCAACACATGGTCGCGCGCGACATCGTGTCGGTTGTAGAGGCCGCCGCCCGGCACGACGACGCCAGCGGCCGCCAACACGGCCTTGGCCTTGGCCTTGTCCATGGCCAGGGCCGAGGGCAGGACACCCGAGTGGGTATAGGGCAGCTTCAGGGTTTCCAGCACGCCCTGGACACAGCCGTCCTCGCCCCACTCGCCGTGCAGGGCGTTGAAGACAAGATCGGGCTTCGTCGCGGTCAGCACCTGGGCGACGTCCTTGCCCGGGTCGATCCGCGAGACCTTGGCCCCCAGTCGCTCCAGCGCGTCGGCGCAGGCCGCGCCCGAGACCAGACTGACCTTGCGTTCCGACGAAGGGCCGCCGAGCAGGACGGCGATGTGGCGGCCGGCCAATGGGGCGTTCTGGGGCTGGTCGGTCATTGGGCGCTCTATGGGCCCTCCCCCTCGATGGGGGAGGGTTGGGTGTGGGGGTGATGTGGCGTCGAACGCCTCGAGACCCTTCCTAGAGAGGCGGAAAGGCCGTGCCAACACCCCCATCCCTACCCTTCCCCCATCAAGGGGGAAGGGAGAGCGGAAGTTGTGAATATCAGTGCGACGCCGCCGCCGGCGCCGCGGCCTTCAGCTTGCGGAAGTCCACATCGCTGTCGGCCACCAGGTAGATGAAGCTGGCCCAGGCCGCGACGTTCTGCGCCAGCTCGTCCGGACGCACCTTGTTGAGGGTGTCGTCGGCGGTGTGGTGGTAGTCGAAATAGCGGCTGGCGTCCTGCTCAAGCTCGATCGACGGTACGCCAGCCTCCTCCAGGCCCTCGATGTCCGCGCCGCCGTGGGCGGTGGGCGCTCGATTCACATAAATCTTCAGCGGGGCCAGCACGTTGGCGGCGGTCGTCGCCAGCGGGTGGGCCGTTCCCCCGACCGGCAGGCGCAGCGAGAAGATGCGGTCCGCGCCGGTGTCGCTTTCGCCGGCCAGCACGATCTTCGGAACCTCATCCTTGTGAGCCGCCAGATAGGCCTCGGACGAGCCGCCGCTCTCTTCCGAGCCCCACATCACGACGCGGATAGTGCGCTTGGGGTGCTTGGGCAGGTCGCCGATCAGCTTGGCGGCGGCCGTGGTGATGGCGATGCCCGTGGCGTCGTCCAGGGCGCCGGTGCCGACGTCCCAGCTGTCCAGGTGGCCACCGATGACGATGATCTCGTCGGCCTTCTCGGAACCCTTGATCTCGCCCGAGATGTTCCAGGCCACGTCGTTGGGATCGACCGTCGAGGCCAGCTTCAGCTTGATGCGCAGGGTCTTGCCCTGCTTGGCCAGACGCTCCAGCTGCTCGGCCTCCGGCACGCCCATGGCGGCCGACGGGATCGAGACGACGCCGTCGCCGAAGGCGGTGACGCCGGTATGCGGCACGGTCGAATCCGAGGTCGAGACCGACCGGATCAGCAGGGCCACGGCGCCGCGCCTGGCGGCCTCGACCGGGCCCGAACGGCGCGAGATGCCGGCCACGCCGTAGCCGGAGCCGTCCTGAGCCCTGACCATCGGCTGGGTGATGACGACGATCTTGCCCTTCAGAGCGCCCTCCGGGGCGGCGATCATCTCCGCATAGGTGCGGAACAGGGCGACGTCGGCCTCGATGCCTTCCGGCGGGGTCGGCACGGTGCGGCCCAGGCCCACGATGCCCAGCTTCATCGGATAGGGCCCGACCAGCTCGGCGCTCTCCTCGCCGCGCGTCCAGGACGGCTTGGCGAATTGCTCGATCTTGATGTTGGTGAAGCCCAGGGCCTTCAGCTTGGCCGCGCCCCAGTCCTTGGCGCGCTCCATGGCCGGCGAGCCGACCAGGCGCGGGCCGATGGTGGTGGTCAGGTCCTCGGTGATGTCCCAGGCGGTGCGGTCCAGAAGCGCCTTGTCCCGCAGCGCTTCGGCGGTCTTCACATCTTGAGCATGGGCGACGCCCGAAAACAGGGCGAGAGCGGCCGAGGCGGCCAACAGACGACGATACATGAGCAAGGATTCTCCCCAATGGCGCGGGAGTCATAGCACCGGTCCGCGCCAGGGGGAGTCAGCAATGGCGTGAAGCGTGGCGGGCGCCTCTAGACAGGGCGCCCGATCCGCTTGATCTCCCAGTCCAGCTGCACGCCGGTCTTTTCCTTGACGTCGGCGCGGACCGCCTCGCCCAGGCCCTCCAGGTCCGCGGCGGTCGCCTCGCCGGTGTTGATCAGGAAGTTGCTGTGCAGCGGGCTGAACATCGCCCCGCCATACGGCTTTCCGCGCCAGCCGGCCTCGTCGACCAGCTTCCACGACGAGTGGCCCGGCGGGTTCTTGAAGGTCGAGCCGCCGGTCTTCTCGCGGATCGGCTGGGTGGTCTCGCGGCGGGAGGTGATCTCGGCCATGCGGGCCTTGATCGCTGCCGGTTCGTCGGCGGTCCCCTCGTAGATCGCGTCCAGTACGATCAGATCAGCGCCCATCAGGGCGCTGTGGCGATAGGTGTAGCCGAAGCCGTCTCCCGAAATCTCGGAGATCTGGCCCCGGCGGTTCATCACCCGCGCGGACCTGATGACGTTGACGGTCTCGGAGCCGTAGCAGCCGGCGTTCATGATCACGGCGCCGCCGATCGTGCCGGGAATGCCGGCGTAGAATTCCAGCCCGGCGATGCCGGCGTCCGCGGCCTTGCGAGCCAGAATAGCGTCGGGCACGGCGCTGCCGGCCTTGATGCGGTTGTCGCCCAGGGGCTCGACGGTGTTGAAGCCCTTGCCCAGGCGGATGATCACGCCGTCGACGCCGCCGTCACGGACCAGAAGGTTCGAGCCGACGCCGATGGCCAACACCGGCACGGCGGGGTCCAGGGCCTTCAGGAAGTCGGACAGGTCCTGCTCGTCGGCCGGCAGGAACACCACGTCGGCCGGGCCGCCGACCCGGAACCAGGTGAATGGCGCCAGGGCCTCGTCGATCAGCAGCTTGCCGCGAACGGTCGGGAGCGAAGTCTTCCAGCTCACTTGTTGAGCGCTTCCAGTTGACCCGGCAGGGCATAGGCCCAGCTGGTGATGTCGCCCGCGCCGAGTAGAACGACGAGGTCGCCGCTCTGGGCCTCGGTCGCGATCAGGGCCGGCAAGGCTGCGGGGCTCTCCAGCGGCAAGGCGCGGCGGTGGCCGAACTTCTTCAGCCCCTCGACCAGATGATCGCGGTCGACACCCTCGATCGGTTGTTCGCCCGCCGTATAGACGTCGGCGACGATCACCGTGTCGGCGTCGTTGAAGCAGCTGCTGAACTCGGTCATCAGGTCGCGCAGACGCGTGTAGCGGTGCGGCTGGACCACGGCGATGACCTTGCCCGTCGAGACCGCGCGGGCAGCCTTGAGCACGGCGGCGATCTCAACCGGGTGGTGGCCGTAGTCGTCGACCACGCGGACGCCGTTGGCCACGCCCGTGGTGGTGAAGCGGCGCTTGACGCCGCCGAAGCCGGCCAGGCCCTTGCGGATGGCTTCTGGATCGACACCGAGTTCGCGGGCCACAGCGACAGCCGCCGTGGCGTTCAGCACGTTGTGGTGACCCGCCATCGGCATCTTCAGGCCTTCATAGCGGACGACCTCGCCGTCACGCGGCGAGACGGTGACGTCGAAGGTCGCGCCCTCCGGCCCCATTTCGATGTTCGAGACCCGGACCTCGGCCTGAGGATTGGCGCCATAGGTCACCAGGCGGCGGTTCTCAATGCGCGAGGTCAGGGCCTGGACCTCCGGATGGTCGGTGCAGACCGCCGCGAAGCCGTAGAACGGAATGTTCTGGATGAAGTCCTGGAAGCCCTTCTTCACCGCCTCGAAGTCGCCCCAGTGGTCCAGGTGCTCGGCGTCGATATTGGTGACGATCGCCACCGTCGACTTCAGGCGCAGGAACGAGCCGTCGCTCTCGTCGGCCTCGACGACGATCCAGTCACCCTCGCCGACCTTGGCGTTGGTGCCATAGGCGTTGATGATGCCGCCGTTGACCACGGTCGGATCCAGCCCGCCGGCGTCCAGCAGGGTGGCGACCATCGAGGTGGTCGTCGTCTTGCCGTGCGTGCCGCCGACGGCCACCGAAAACTGCAGGCGCATCAGCTCGGCCAGCATCTCGGCGCGCCGGACCAGCGGCAAGCGCTTGTCGCGGCCGGCGACCATTTCCGGGTTATCGGCCTTCACGGCGGTCGAATAGACGATGGCCGAGGCGCCCTCGACGTGCGCGGCGTCGTGGCCGATGAAGATGCGCGCCCCTAGCTTCTCCAGCCGCTCGGTGTTGGCGCTGGCCTTGGCGTCGCTGCCTTGGACGGTGTAGCCGATACGCAGCATGATCTCGGCGATGCCGGACATGCCTATGCCGCCGATGCCGATGAAGTGCACGGGGCCAAGTTCGAAGGGGACGGGGCGTCGACGCTGGATCATGAAGAGCCGATTAGACCAATTCCGCGCGTCGCGAAACGCCCTCCTCGCCCTGGCCGCGAGCGCATCCCCAGCTTGGGCGCAGACGCCCACTCTGGCGCCCTCGCCGGCTCCGCTTGAACTGCGCCTGGCCGATGTCGGCCGCTTCGCCAGCTTCGTGGACCTGACCAGCGTCCAATGGGAAGGCCGCACCGCGAAACTGCGCGTGCTCCAGGTAACCGAGGGTGGCTTCAAGGCCGGCGCGGAAGAATTCTGGGGCGGCTGGCGTCACGAGGTCATCGACTGCGACGCCCGCACGATCGCCCACGCCGGATTCAGCAGCATCCGCGCCGGCGGGCGCGAGGGTCCGGTGACGGGCGACCAGCGCCCGGCCGCGCCCCTGCCGGCGGGCAGCGCGGACGAGGCGGTGGCCAAGCTCGTCTGCGATGGGTGGAAGCCCTTCGCCAAGGCGCCGATCGCGAGCAGCGTCGAGGCCGCGGTCAGCATCGGTCGCCCGCTAATCGAGACGGGGGCGGAGCCTTAAGGCCGCGCCGTCCGCTCCACCAGATCCGCCAGCGCCTCGGCCGCGTTTGGGGTCGCCACCGAGCGCGCGCCCGCCGCCATCCGGCCCAGGCGCTCCGGGTCCTTCAGCAGGGCGTTCAGCGCGCCGGCCATGGCGTCCACCGTCAGTTCGTCCTCAAGGCACACGGCCGCGCCGCCGGCCTCTTCCAGGAGCTTGGCGTTGAAGCGCTGGTGGTCGTCGGCGGCGATCTTCAGCGGCACCAGGATCGACGGCCGCCCGGCCACGGCCAGCTCGGTGCAGGTCGAGGCGCCCGAGCGGCCGATGACCAGGTGCGACTGGCGCAGATAGCCGGCCATGTCGCGGAAAAACGGCGCGACCTCGCAGTCGACCATGGCGTTGCGATAGACCTTGCGGGCCTGCTCCATGCTCTCGGCGCGGGCCTGCTGGAAGACCTTCAGGCGGCTGCGGATGTCCTCGGGCAGCTTGGCCACCGCCTCGGGGACCAGCTCGGACAACAGACGCGCGCCCTGGCTGCCACCGGTGACCAGCAGCCGCAGCTGCACTTCCGGCGCGATGTAGGGCACGTCGTAGAGCGCGCGCACCGGCGGGCGCACGGGATTGCCGACGACATGGGCGCGGGCCTTCACCCTGGGCGTCGCCATCTGCAGCGTCGGAAAGGCGCAGGCGACCTCGTCGACGCGCGGGGCCAGGAAGCGGTTCACGCGGCCCAGCACCGCGTTCTGCTCGTGGATCACGGTCGGGCGCCTCTGGCTGAGCGCCCCCAGCAAGGCGGGCAAGGCGGGGTAACCGCCGAAGCCGACCACGACGGCCGGGTCCAGGCGCTTGAAGGCCGCGCGGGCTTCCATGACGCCTTGCATCACGACAAAGCCGGCCTTGATCATGCCCAGCGGGTCGTTCGACTTGGCCGTGGCGGCCGACAGCGCCAAGCGCTCCTGGGCGGGGAACTTGTCGGCGTACAACGCGCCGCGGTCATCCGTGGCCAGCACGACGCGCCAGCCGCGCTGGGCCAGGACCTCGGCCAAGGCCTGGGCGGGGAACATATGGCCGCCGGTTCCTCCGGCGGCGACGACAGCCAGCTTGCTCATGTCAGGCGAAGGCGCCGGCGCCGAACTCGCCCGTCGCCCCATAGGCGCCGGGGCGCTTGCGCACCAAGGCCAGGGCCATGCCCAGCGTCAAACCCATCGCGAGCATCGAAGAGCCCCCGTAACTGATGAACGGGAGCGTCATGCCCTTGGTCGGGATCATGTTCAAGTTCACCGCGATATTGATGATGGCCTGCTGGCCCACCAGGACGAAGAGACCGGCGGCAGCGACCTGCTCGAACGGGTCGTTCAGCTTCATGGCCTTGTAGAGGCCGCGCACGACCACGAAGGCGAAAAGCGCGATCAGGCACCACGAAAAGATCAGGCCGTATTCCTCGGCGGCCACCGAATAGATGAAGTCGGTGTGCAGGTCCGGCACGTGGCGCTTCATGACCCCCTCGCCCGGGCCGCGCCCGAACAGGCCGCCGGCGCGGATGGCTTCGGCGGCGCGGGTGATCTGGTGGGTGTCGGCCTGGTCCGGGCTGAGGAACTTCTGCACGCGGGCGTGGACGTGATCGAACAGGAAGTAGGTCGAGCCCAGACCCGCCAACGCCACCGCGCCCAGGCCCATGATCCACGAGATCGGCACTCCCGCCATCCAGAACGCCGCCCCGAAGGCGACGGTGATCAGCACCGTCTGCCCGACATCCGGCTGGATCAGCAGCAGGGCCACGGCGATGAAATATAGCAGGAAGGCGATCGAGACGCCGGGCACCCCTTCGCCCTTCTGGCCCTCGGCGAACATCCACGAGACCAGCACGATCAGGGCCGGCTTCATGAACTCGGACGGCTGCAGGGTAAAGCCGCCGAACTGCAGCCAGCGCGTGGCGCCCTTGGCGTTATGGCCGACGAACGGCAGGGCGATCATCACCGCGATGGCGGCGATGTAGATGAAGAAGGCCGCTCGGCGGATGCCCTTGGGCGACAGCATCGACACGGCCAGCATCAGCACCGACGAGGCGCTGGCGAAGAAGCACATGCGGATGGCGAAGTGGAACTGGTCGTCGATGCCGATCCGCTGGGCAGCCGCCGGGCTGGAGGCGAACGACAGCAGCATGCCCAGGGTGACCAGCAGGGCGGTCGCGCCCAGCAGCCAGCGGTCTGTCGTCCACCACCACAGGCCGATCGCGGTGCGGTCGGTGCGGGCGAAGGCATGTGTCGCGTTGGAGGCCATGGCGCGGAGAGTCGGACCGCAGGGTTAATCAAATCTTGCTGCGCCGTTCTACGCCGGTGGACATGCGGCGAAAAGCGCGGATCACGCCTTCATCCCAGCGCGCGCCGGGTCCAATCGACGATCTGGGTCGTGCTCAGCGCCCCGGCCTGACGGGCGATGACCTGGCCGTCGCGGAACAGGATCAAGGTGGGAATGCTGCTGACGTTGAGGGCCCCGGCGGCGGCCTGTTCGGCTTCCGAGTCCAGCTTCAGGAGTCGCGCGGCCGGCTCCAGCCGCCCGGCGGCGGCCTCGAAGGCCGGCGCCATGGTCCGGCAGGGCCCGCACCAGGGCGCCCAGACGTCCAGCAGCAGGGCCGTCCCCTTGGTCAGGCGACGATGGCGGTCCAGCTGGGCGCCGGTCACGGCCGTCGGCGCGCCGATGAACAGGTCGGCCTTGCACTGGCCGCACTTGGCCGACAGCGGATCGCGATCCGGCGGCAGGCGGTTACCGGCGCCGCACGCGACGCACACGACCTGGGATGCGCCATTCGGGGACATCAACTCGGCCTCCTTCGTCATTCGAACACCGCCTTGGAAACCATGTTCCCGTGAAAGACGAACAGCCCAGCTTGAATTCGCCCGCCAGCCAGTGAACATGAGCGCTGGTGGCAGGGGCGTATGGTGGCCGACGAGGGATCTGACAAGACGGTTCTGGAAGGCGCCGGAGCGTATTTCCTGAGCGTGGTCGAGGCCAGCCAGGACTGCATCCGGGTGATCAGCGCCGACGGCGCGGTCGAGTATATGAACGCCCAGGGTCAGTCGCTGTTCGAGATCGACGACTTCGACGGCCGCAACCGCCGCCGCTACTGGCCCGACATGTGGCCCGCCGAGAGCCGCGAGGCGGTCGAGCAGGCCCTGCACGCCGCCCAGGCCGGCCACGCGGTCGCGTTTCGCGCCTTCTGCCCGACGGCCAGGGGCGCGCCGCGCTGGTGGGACACCACCGTCACGCCGATCCTGGAGGACGGCCGCGTCACCCGCGTGCTGGCCACCTCGCGCGACGTCACCGGCGAGCGCACGGCAGAGACCCATCGCCAGCTGCTGGTCAACGAGCTGAACCACCGGGTCAAGAACACCCTCGCGACCGTACAGTCGATCGCCAAGCAGTCGCTGCGCAACGCCGGTGTCGAGCCTTCGGTCCGCGACGCCCTGGAAGGCCGGCTGATGGCCATCGCCGCCACCCACAACGTGCTGACCGACCAGAACTGGTCGGCGGCCAGCCTGCGCCAGATCGTCGACGGGTCGGTCACGCCTTACCGCGCCAATCCCAGCCAGCTGACCATCACCGGCGACGACCTGAAGGTCTCGCCCAAGCCCGCGGTGGTCATGGCCCTGGCCTTCCACGAGTTGGCGATCAACGCCCTGAAGTACGGCGCCCTCTCGGCCCCCAATGGTCACGTGGACATCCGCTGGTCGATCGAGTCGGGCGACCAGCTCTACATCGAATGGGCCGAGCGCGGGGGCCCGGCCGTGCGCCCGCCCGAGCGGCGGGGGTTCGGGTCAAGGATCGTCGAGACGGCCCTGCCCAACGAGCTGGGCGGCGCGGTGGCGGTCGACTATCGTGCGGATGGGCTCCGGTGCTCGATCCGGTCGCCGCTATCGGCGCTGGACAAGGTGGACGCCTTCATGCCGCTGAGCTAGCTGACTTCTCCAGTCAGTTCACGGCGCGCCTTTTCCAGTTCCTCGGCGTAACGGCGGGTGACGTGGGCTTCGGTGATCAGGCCGATCACCTCGCCGCTCGCGTCGACGACGGCCAGTTCGTCGGCGCCGGTTTCGTCGAAGGCGGTCATGATCGCCTTGATCGACAGCTCCGGCGTCAAGGCGACCTTCGCGTGAGCCGCCAGCGCCGAGACCGGCGCCTCGCGCTCAGGCGGCTCGGCATAGACCGTCGCGGTCGAGGCGATGCCGGCGTAGCGGCCGGTCTCGTCGGTCAGCACGGCGCGCTTGGTCGAGCCCAGCGGGAAGCGGCGGCGGAACTCGGCCAGGCTGGTCGCGGCCGGGATCGTCTTGACGTCCCGCCGCATCATCTTGCCGGCGGTCAGGCTGCGCATCCACGACACGTCGTGGGCGCTGCGGATGGTCTCGCCGCGCAGGTGCAGGCGCCAGGTCGAGAACGAATAGCCGAAGGTCTCGCGCACCACGGCGCTGGCGATCAGCGAGGCGGCCAGGGTGGCGGCGGTGATGGTGAAGTCGCCCGTGGCCTCCAGCACCAGGAACGACATGGTGAAGGGTCCGCCGACGATGGCCACGCCCAGCGCGCCCATGCCCACCAGAGACGCGGCGATCGGGTCCAGCCGGCTCGCGCCCGCCGCCAGGTTCACGACGTCGGAGAACGACTGCCCCATCAGCGCGCCCAGAAACAGCGCAGCGAAGAACAGGCCGCCTCGGAAGCCGAAGCTGAGCGAGATGATCGAAGCCGCCGATTTCATCAGGATCAGCATCAGGAGCAGCTTCAGCGGCAGGTCGCCGTTGAGGTCCAGATGCAGCGCCCCGTGGCCGCCGGACAGGGTCTGGGGCGTGACCATGGCCAGCGCCGCCAGCGCCAGGCCGCCGATAGCGGGCCGGCTCCAGCGGGGCAGCGGGGCCCTGGCCGTCCAGCGGTCGGCGACCGCGACGGCGCGCATCAGCGCCACGCCGAACAATGCCGAGATCAGGCCCAACAGGCCGTACAGCAGATAGTCGGTCCAGGACGAGATGGCGACGACCGAGGTCTTGATCAGATAGGGCGTCGAGCCCAACCCCTTGGCCACCAGCACGGCGGCCAGGGCGGCGGCGGCCACGGGCGCGATGTTGGCGACGGTATAGGCGCCGATGACGATCTCGAAGGCGTAGAAGGCCCCGGTCAGCGGCGCGCCGAAAGCCGCCGCGATGGCTGCGCCCGCCCCGGCCCCGACCAGGATCCGCAGATCGCCCCGGCGCAGGTTCAGCCGCTGCCCGACCCACGACGCCACGGCCCCGCCCGCCTGGGCATAGGCGGCCTCCAGCCCGACCGAGGCGCCGCAGCCGTTGGAGATCAGGGTTTGGCCGCAGATGAAGGCGCTGTCGCGCACCGACAATCGTCCGCCATGCAGGGCGTTGGCCTCGACGGGGTCGACGGCGTGGTTGGGGCGGAAGCGAAGGATCGCGGCGGTGAAGAGGCCCAACAGCAGGCCGCCCAGCGGGATCGCCAGCAGGCGCCAGGGCTCGACGGCGGCCTGGGCGGAGAGGCGCTGGTCGGGGTCGAAGCCGAACAGCCGCACCTGGGTCCCGTGGGCGATCTTGGCCTGCAGCACCGCCAGGGCCCCGGCGGCCAGGCCGACCACAGTGGCGACGGCGATGACCGCCAGTTCGGACGAGCGCGTCCGACGACGCAGCCAGGCCAGCCACGGCAGGGCCGTGCGGCCCGCTTCGCGAAAGGCGGCGCGTTCGGTCAGGGCCGTGCGCAGGACATGGCGCCAGGACCGGGACGCGGCGGGATCCTTCTGGGGCTCCGGCCGGTCCATGAGGCCGCTACGCCACCGCCGCCTTGCCGCTCGTCGTCAGGCCGTTGACCGCCGCGCGAAACGCTTCGCCACGGGCCTCGAAGTCGCTGAACTGGTCGAAGGAGGCGCAGGCGGGCGAGAGCAGGACGATGGAGTCCTCGCCGCTGGCTGCGGCGTCGGCATAGGCCTGTTGAACCGCCTTCTCCAGCGTACCGCTCATCACGACCTCGGCCTTGCCGGCCAGGGTCCACGAGAACGGCTGGGCCGCCTCGCCGATCAGATAGGCCTTGGCGATGCGCGGGAAGAGGTCCTTCAGCTCCTCGATGCCGCCGGCTTTCGCGACGCCGCCGGCAATCCAGTAGAACTTGGGATAGCTGGACATCGCCTGGCGGGCGGCGTCGGCGTTGGTGGCCTTACTGTCGTTGACGAAGCGGACCTTGCCAAGCCTGCCGACCGTCTCCATCCGGTGCGCGAGGCCGGGAAAGGTCATCAGGCCGTCGACGGCGTCCGACACCGAGATGCCGATGGCCCGGGCGGCGGCGTAGGCGGCGGCGGCGTTCTGCCAGTTGTGGCGGCCCGGCAAACTTCTCGCTCTTAGAAGATCGGCGACCTCCACGACCCGCTCGCCGGTGGCGTCGTAGAGCACGCCCTGCAAGGCGTAGACGCCCCGGCCCATCGCCTTGCCGGCGCTGATCGGCCAGATGGTCCGGCGGTTGGCGGCGGTGATCTCGGTGCAAATCTGCTGGCACCAGGCATCGTCGACGCCGATGATCGCCGTGTCGCCCTTGCCCTGGTTCAGGAAGATCCGGCGCTTGGCGGCGATGTAGCCGTCCATGCCGCCGTGGCGGTCCAGGTGGTCGGGCGAGATGTTCAGCAGCACCACCGCGTCGGGGTGCAGGCTGGAGGTCAGGTCCAGCTGGTACGAGGACAGCTCCAGCACGTAGACCGCGCCGCCGTGCATGTCCTCCAGGCCCAGAACGCCCAGGCCGATATTGCCGCCGACGCGGGTGTCGCGGCCGGCCGAGGCGCACAGGTGGCCGATCAGGGCCGTGGTGGTCGACTTGCCGTTGGTGCCTGTGATGGCGATGATCTTCGGGCGCTTGTGGACCGGCGCGGCGTTGACCGTGCGGGCGAAGAGCTCAACATCGCCCAGGATCTCGACCCCGGCCGCGCGGGCCTTCTCGACGGTCCAGTGCGGCTTGGGATGGGTCAGCGGCACGCCTGGCGACAGCATCAGGGCGGCGAATTGCGACCAGTCGGCGGCCTCAAGGTCGACAACCGGGAAACCCTCGGCGGCCGCAGCCTCGCGGCTGGCGACCTTCTCGTCCCAAAGGGCGACCTTGGCCCCACCCGCGATCAAGGCGCGCGCCGCCGTCAGGCCGGTGCGGCCCAGGCCGAACACCGCGACGGTCTTGTCCTCGAATCCGCGGACGGGGATCATCTTCCGGCTCTCCCTAGCGCAGCTTCAGCGTGGCGAGGCCGACGAAGGACAGCATCATCGCCACGATCCAGAACCGGATCACGACGGTGGATTCAGCCCAGCCCAGCTTCTCGAAATGGTGGTGGATCGGCGCCATCAGGAAGACTCGCTTGCCGGTCTTCTTGAAGTAGGCGACCTGGATCATGACACTCAGCGCCTCGGCCACGAACAGGCCGCCGACGATGCCCAGGACCAGCTCGTGCTTGGCGCAGACGGCGATCGCGCCCAGCGCGCCGCCCAGGGCCAGCGAACCGGTGTCGCCCATGAAGATCTTGGCCGGCGGGGCGTTGTACCAGAGGAAGCCCATGCCCCCGCCAATGATCGCGCCGCACAGCACCGCCAGCTCGCCGACGCCGGGTGCGAAGTGCAGGTTGAGGTAGTCAGCGAACTTGTAGTTGCCGACCAGGTAGGCGATCAGGCCGAAGGTCGAGGCGGCGAACATCACCGGCACGATGGCCAGGCCGTCCAGGCCGTCGGTCAGGTTCACGGCGTTCGAGAAGCCGGCGATCGTGATCGCTGCGAAGGCGACGTAGAACCAGCCCAGATTGATCACCAGCGCCTTGAAGATCGGGAAGATCAGGCTGGTCTCCATGCCCGGCGTCATCGGCGACTTGGGCGCGAACAGGATCAGGATCACGGTCGCCGCGATGGCGACGATGAATTGGGCGATCAGCTTCTGGACGCTGGAGAGTCCGGCCGTGGTCTGCTTGGTGACCTTGGCGTAGTCGTCCATGAAGCCCAGCACGCCGTAGCTGCCGGTGACCAGCAGCACGACCCAGACGTGGATGTTGCGCAGGTCGGCCCACAGCAGGGCGCCGACGAACAGGCCGGCCAGGATCATGAAGCCGCCCATGGTGGGCGTGCCGGCCTTTTCGGTGACGTGGCGGGCGATGCCGTCGGTGCGGATCGGCTGGCCCTTGCCCTGCTTGGCCTTCATCCAGCGGATGAAGCGCGAGCCCATGGCCACGGCGACGACATAGGCGGTCAGCATGGCCATGCCCGACCGGAAGGTCAGGTATTTCAGGAGGTTCAGCGCCGGGACGTGCTCTTGCGTGCGCGCCAGCCATTCGTACAGGAAGTACAGCATCAGCCCTGTTCCCCAAGGTCGAGCGCGGCCAGGGCGCCGGCGAGAACGCCGGCCCTGGAGCCGTTCGACCCCTTCACCATCACAACGTCACCCGGCTGGATCGCCCCCGCCAGCTGCGCCGTTAACTTTTCGGTAACTTCCGCGTAGCCGCCCCGCCGAGTCGGCGGAAGCGCCTCCCACAGCGATTTCATGTGGACGCCTGCGAGAAAAACCACGTCAACGTTTGCACGCGCGATCGGGCCTGCAAGCTCGGCGTGAAACGCGGCGCTGCCCTCGCCCAGTTCGAGCATGTCGGTCAGCACCGCGACGCGGCGGCCGGCGACCTTGCGCGCGCCCAAGGTCTTCAAGGCGGCCTGCATCGAGACCGGATTGGCGTTGTAGCTCTCGTCGACCAGCGTGAACACGCCGCCGTCGATACGAACGGTCTTCTCGGCCCCGCGCCCCTCGATCGGCGCGAAGGCCGCCAGGGCCGCCAGGGCCGTCTCGCGCGGCACGTCCAGGGCTTCCAGCATCAGGAGGACGCACAGGCTGTTGGGGCCCCAGTGGACGCCGGTCTGACGGATCGGGAAGCTCACGGCCTCGCCGCGAAGCTCGACCGAGACCGTAGCCCCCTCGCCCTCCACGGCGAAATGGGTCAGGCGCGCCGTGGCGCCGGCCGCCTCGCCGAAGCTCCACACCGTTGCGCCGGCCTTTCCGGCCTCGGCCTTCAAGAGCTCGAACCACCTGTTGTCGGCGTTCAGCACCGCCACGCCGCCGGGCTGAAGGCCCGCGAAGATCTCGGCCTTGGCGCGGGCGACGCCTTCCTCGTTGGGGAAGTTCTCCAGGTGCACCGGTCCGACTGTGGTTATCGCCACGGCATGCGGACGGACGAACTGGCTGAGTGGGGTGATTTCATCGGCGTGATTCATGCCGACCTCGAACACGGCGCGTTCCGTGTCGCGCGGCATGCGGGCCAGGGTCAGGGGCACGCCGATGTGGTTGTTGTAGCTCTTCACCGAGGCATGGGCCTTGCCCGCCAGGCGCAGGCCGGCCTCGACGGCGCGGGTGACGCTGGTCTTGCCGACCGAGCCGGTCACCGCTCCGCGCCTGCACTGCGGCGCGCGCTCGCGGGCGGCGACGCCCAGGGCTTCCAGGGCCTTGAAGGTGTCCTCGACCATCACCGCCGGGGCGTCGACCGCCTTGGCGGCCAGCACGCCGGTCGCGCCAGCGGCCACGGCCTGCGGGATGAAGTCGTGGCCGTCGCGCGCGCCGACCAGCGGCACGAACAGGTCGCCCGCCTCGACCGTGCGGGTGTCGATCGAGATCCCCGTGACGGCGAAGTCGCCGGCGACCTTGCCGCCCGTCGCCTTTGCGATCTCGTCAGCGGTCCAGAGCACGTCAGGCATGCACGCCCTCCAGCGCTTCCAGGGTCTCGGCCACGTCGTCGAACGGATGGACGACGCCGGCGACGATCTGGCCCTGCTCGTGGCCCTTGCCGGCGACGACCAGCACGTCGCCCTCGCCCATCAGCTGAACGGCGGCGCGGATGGCGGCGCGGCGGTCGCCGATCTCGCGAGCGCCGGGCGCGGCTTCCAGGATGGCGGCGCGGATCGAGGCGGGCTCTTCCGAACGCGGATTGTCGTCGGTGACAATGGCGATGTCGGCCAGGCGCGCGGCGATGGCGCCCATCAGAGGCCTCTTGCCCCGATCGCGGTCGCCGCCCGCGCCAAACACGGCGATCAGCTTGCCACGCGTGTGCGGGCGCAGGGCCTCCAGCACCGTCTGCAGGCCGTCGGGCGTGTGGGCGTAGTCGACATAGGCCTCGCCGCCGCGCGGCCCACGGCCCACGCGTTGAAGGCGCCCGGCGGCGCCCTCCAGGGTCTCGAGCGCTTTCAGCACCCGCGCCACGTCCTCGCCGGCGGCGACGCACAGGCCCGCGGCGACCAGCACGTTCGAGGCCTGAAAGGCGCCGGCCAGCGGCAGGCGGATGTCGTAGGTCACGCCGTGGGCCTCGACGATCATGTCCTGGCCAGCCGGGGTCGGGGTGCGAGCGATCAGGCGCAGGCCCTGGCCGTCCTCGCCGACCGAGAACACGCTCTGGCCCGAGGTGACGGCGGCGGCGGCGAAGTTAGGGAAGGCGTCGCTGTCGGCGTTCAGCACCGCCGTCGCGCCGTTCGGCGTCAGGGTGTCGAACAGGCGCAGCTTGGCGGCCCGGTACTCTTCCATCGAGCCGTGATAGTCGAGGTGGTCCTGGGTGAAATTGGTGAAGCCGGCGGCGCGCAGCTTCACCCCGTCGACGCGGCGCTGGTCGACGCCGTGCGAGCTGGCCTCGAGCGCCAGGTGGGTGACGCCCATCTCGGCCAGGCGCGCGACCATCTCGGCCACGTCGCCGGCGTCCGGCGTGGTCAGGCCCGGCGGGGTCAGCTGCTGGTCGGGCTTGCCGGCTTCCGAGACGACGACGCCCAGGGTGCCCATACTGGCGGCCTTGTGACCAAGCTTCGCAAAGATCTGGCGGGCGAAGCCCGCGACCGAGGTCTTGCCGTTGGTGCCGGTGACGGCGACGCACATGGCCGGCTGCTTGCCCCAGAAGGCGGCCGAAGCCAGGGCGTAGGCGCGGCGGGCGTCCTCTGACCGGACCACCGGCACGCCCAGTCCTTCCAGCCCGCCCTCGGGGGCCAGCACGGCGGCGGCGCCCTTGGACACCGCGCCCGGCGCGAAGTCGCGGCCGTCGACCTTGGTCCCTGGCAGGGCGGCGAACAGCCAGCCAGCCGTGACCTTCCGGCTATCGGCGGTGACGCCGGCGATCAGCGGGTCGTTGGCGAAGGGACGATGGAACAGGTCCGACAGAAGTCTGGTCATAGCCCCGCCTCCGGTGTGGCGTTCTTCGGTTCGCTGGCGATGGTCACCAGCTCGGTCTTGCGTTGCACGCCCAGGAACGGCGCGATGCGTTCGATCACCTTGCCGGCCGGCGGCGCCCCGACCCAGCCGCCGGTCGAGAAGCCGGCCGACTTGGCCGTGCCGTGGGGCTCGTCCATCAGGATCAGCACGAAGTAGCGATCGGCCTCCAGCGGCCCGTCGGTCGGGAACACCGCCGCGAACGACGAGACCTGACGCTGGTGATTATAGCCCCGGATCGACGGGTCGTACTTCTCGCCGGTGCCGGTCTTGCCGCCGACCGACAGGCCCGGCACGTCGGCCTTGCCGCCGCTGCCGCCCTCGCCCGGGATGACGTTGGCGCGCATGATCTTCAGCATCTCGGCCGAGGTGCTTTCCGACAGCACGCGCTTGCCCTCGGGACGCACGCCGTCCGGCAGCTTGCGGATGGTCAGCGGGCGGAAGATCCCGCCATTGACCAGGGTGTTCATCGCCTGGGCCAGGGCCAGCGGGCTAACGTTCATGCCGTGACCGAACGAGGTGGAGGCCACGGCGTCCATGTCCCACTTGCGCGGGGTCAGCGGTCGGGCCGACTCCCGCAGCTCGACCTGGGCGGGCTTGGTCAGGCCCAAGGCCGTGAAGTAGTGCGACAGCCGCTCGCCGCCGATCCGCTCGGCCAGGATGGCCGTGCCGATGTTCGACGAGTGCTTGAACACCTCGACCAGGGTCAGGATGGCCTTGGCGGCATGGTAGTCATGGATCGTGCGGTAGCCCAGCTTGTAGGGCTGGCGCGCGTCGAAGGTCGAGGCCGGCGTGGCGACGCCGGTGTCCAGGCCGATCGCCACGGTGAAGGCCTTGAAGGTCGAGCCCATCTCGTAGACCGAGGCGGCGGCGCGGTTCAGGCGCTGGTCGTCGGTGGCCTCGCCGGCCTTGTTGGCGTCGTAGTCGGGCAGGCTGGCCAGGCCCAGGATCTCGCCAGTATGGACGTTGGTGACCAGGCCCACCGCGCCCTTCGGCGTGAAGTCAGCGGCGGCCTTGCGCAGCTCGTCCTCAAGCGCCGCCTGGATGCGGATGTCAATCGACAGCTGGGTGGGGCCGCCCTCGCCGCCGGCGGCCTTGCGGATCGGATCGTCCAGGGCGCGCTCGGCGCCGGCCAGGCCCTTGCCGCCGCTGTCGACGAAGCCGACCAGGTGCGCGGCCGTCGGCCCCAGCGGATACATCCGCCGCTCCTGCTCCTCGAAGGAGACTCCCGGCAGGCCCAGGTTGAAGATCGCATCCTTATCGTCGGGCGTCAGACCGCCCAGCACGAAGGCGCGATGATCGCCGAACACGGCCTTGTCCAGGCGCTTGCCCGGAACCTGCGGCAGGGCCTTGCCCAGGGCGCGACGCACTTCCTTGGCGTCCCAGACCTCCTTGGGGTCGACGTAGAGCGCGTAGTGGGCAAGATCGACGGCCAGCAGCTTGCCGTTGCGGTCCACGAGGTCGCCGCGCGCGCCCTCGACGCCCTGGGCGTAGCCGACGCCCTTGCCGGCGTTCGAGAACAGCGCCGCCCAGCCCGCGCCCAGGCTCACGCCGATGAAGCACAGCGAGAAGAAGCCCATCACCAGGAAGATGCGGATGCGGGTGTCGTCCTCGGGCTTGGCGGCGGCGCGCGAGCGCTCGAACGCGTGCTCCAGGCGCCAGACGCGCTCGATCAGCCACCGCCAGAGCGGAGACTGGAAGCCGCCAGGACCGAGGTTGGACAGGCTCATCGCTGGGCCTCCGGCGGAGGCGGCGCGGCGGCGTCGTCCGGCAGGGGCTCCGGCGCATCGGCGGCCAGGGCCTCGGGCGCGACCGGAGCGGCGGCGATCGGGGCGCGCGGCAGCTCGCGGCGCCGCGCAACGTCAATCAGGGCGTCCTCAGTGATCTCGTGGTCCGGAGCGATCGGCTTCAGCTGCATCATCAGCGCCAGCTGCTCGATGCGGCGCGGCTGCTCCAGGTGGGCGACCTCGGCCTCCAGCAGGCGCTTGCGCGTGGCCTCGTCGTCGATCTGCTGCTCGATGCGGCTGATCTCCTGCAGCTCACGCCCGGCGAAGGTCTTGGCCAGGTACACGCTGGTGAACAGGGTCAGCAGGATGCCGCCGCCGACGACCTCGACGACGCGAAAACCGCGGACGCGCCGATTGAAGAGGTCCGACAGGCTCATGCCGCGGCCTCCCAGACAGGCGCGTCAGTGCGCACGGCGGCGCGCAGCTTGGACGAGCGGGCGCGCGGATTGACGGCCAGCTCGGCCTCGCCTGGGGCGATGGCCTTGTTGGAGATCAGCTGGAAGCTGGGCGCGGCGGCGGCCGCGACCGGCGGAGCGTGGCGCGAACCGCCGGGCGTGCGCCCCGCCCGCTCGGCCAGGAACGCCTTGACGATGCGGTCTTCCAGCGAATGGAAGGTCACCACGACCAGACGTCCACCCGGCTTCAGCACGCGCTCGGCGGCGTCGAGGCCGGCTTCCAGCTCGCCCAGTTCGTCATTGACCGCGATGCGCAGCCCCTGGAACGAGCGGGTGGCCGGATGGACCTTGGCGCCCTTGCGGCCGCCAACCGCGCGCTCGATGACCTCAGCCAGGTCCAGGGTGCGCTCGAAAGGCCGCTCCTCGCGACGCCGGACAATGAAGCTGGCGATACGGCGCGAGGCGTGCTCCTCGCCATAGACGTAGAGAATACGGGCCAGCTCGGCCTGATCCAGCGTGTTGACCAGGTCGGCGGCGGTCGGGCCGGCGTCGCCCATCCGCATGTCCAGCGGACCGTCGCGCATGAAGGAAAAGCCGCGCTCGGCCTGGTCCAGCTGCATGGACGAGACGCCCAGGTCCAGCATGACGCCGTCGACGCTCGCGGGCCCCAGCTCGTCCAGCATCTCGGAGAAACGCGCCTGGACCAGCCGGAAGCGGTCGGCGGGCAGGCCGGTGGTGAAGGGCTGGACCGTCGGATCGCGATCGAAGGCGACGATGCTGGCGCCGGTGGGCAGGACCGCGCGAGTGTAGCCGCCCGCCCCGAAGGTGCCATCGACCACGACGTCGCCCGGCTTGGCGTTCAGCGCCTCGACGACCTCGTCGAGAAGAACCGAGATGTGCGGAGCGTCGCTCACGACGCCGCCCCCAGCTTGGCCGCGCGTTGCTGGGCGCGCAGGCTGGCCAGCCCTTCCCGAGCCAGATCGCGCTGGGCCGCGCGATGGGCCTGGAAGGCCTCGCGGGACCAGATCTGAAAACGCTCACCCATACCGACGACGGTCACCCAATCCGTGAGACCGCACATTTCGCACAGGTGATCAGGAAGCGTAATGCGACCAGCTGTATCAAACGACAGCTTGGCCATGCCGCCCAGGACGCTGGTCTCCAGGGCCGAGCGGATCGGATCGCCGAACGGCAGCTCCTCGATCACGCCCATGTAGCGGTCGAACAAGGCCTTGCCGCCCGCTTCCAGACAGTCGGCCTCGATCGAGGGAAAGCAGAAGATTCCGTCGAACATGCCGGAAACGGCCGCGCGGAATTCCTGCGGCACAACGATGCGCCGCTTGCTGTCGAGCTGTTTCTCGAACGTCGAGAGAAACACTGAAGCTTAACCCCGCCAAACCCAAGCCGGTCGGCGAGCCATCCTCTCGCCCCGACGCGAATTGGGTTAACATGGGATGAATTGGGAGACAATGACACCGGATGCCGTTTCATCGAGAATTCAAAGGTGTCGCGGCCGTTCTTCACTGGCCGTGATAGTTAATCCACAGAACATACACAGAACTCATGACGCGAACGTCTTGGCCGGCGTCATCGCGGCCCAATGAAGGTCAGTTTTGGGGACAGTGTGCGCGAGCGCGCCCTCCCGTTGCGGGGAGGGTGGGGACCAGACAGTCTGTAAGCCGGGTTCTGTTCCACCCCGAAGGGTGGCGACGATCATTCCTCTAGGCCGGCCATTGCTGGACGGCTCTCGCGACCTACCCGGACCCTCTCGGCCAGTGACGGCCTATCCGACGCGAGGCCGGCGCGGGGTCCCTATTCGGTCTTGCTCCAGGCGGGGCTTGCCATGCCGTCCCTGTCGCCAGGTCCGCGGTGGGCTCTTACCCCACCCTTTCACCCTTACCGCCGGCGAACCGGAGGCGGTTTGCTTTCTGTGGCGCTATCCCTGGGATCGCTCCCGGTGGGCGTTACCCACCGCCTTGTCACCGTGGAGCCCGGACTTTCCTCGGCGTCCGAAGACGACGCGACCGCCCGACCATCTGGTCCGAGGGGTTCAATGGCCTCGCAAGGCCTGAAGGTCAACGTTCATGTGGCGTCACTCGGCCGCGGCGCGCAGCAACCCGACCAGCCGAGCCCGGGTTTCGCCGTCGGCGACGCCGTCGAAGCGGCTCTGCAGCCAGTGGCGCTGGAAGGCGCCGACCACCGTCGCTGTCCAGTCATCGTACTTGCCGGTTGGGGCGCAGTCGAAGCCCAGGCGGGTCAAGCCGGCCTGCAGGGCGAAGACGCCGGTCCCCTCCTCGCCCGGCCCCAGCGGCGCGCCGGGCGAAGGCGGTGGTTCGATCCACAGACCGTGGCCGCTTTCGGCGAGGCGCTTCCAGGGGAACAGCTCGCCCGGATCGATCTTGCGGGCGGGGGCGATGTCGGAGTGACCCAGGATGCGGCTGTCGGGGATCATCCAGCGCGAGCGCACGTCGGCCAGCAGGTTGATCACCGCCGCGATCTGGGCTTCGGGAAAAGGGCGATACCCGAACTCGTGGCCGGGATTGACGATTTCGACGCCGATCGAGGCCGAGTTGATGTCCTTGACGCCCTTCCAGAAGGCCGCGCCCGCGTGCCAGGCGCGGCGCTCTTCCGGCACGAGCCGGAAGATGCGGCCGTCTTCCTCGACGCAATAGTGGGCCGAGACCTTGGCTTCGGGATCGCGCAGGCGGTCGATCGCCGCTTCGCCCGTCTCCATGCCGGTATAGTGCAGGACGATCGTGTCGGGCACGGCCTTGCGGGCGTCGAAGTTCGGCGACGGGGCCTCGATGACTCTAAGGCTCATTGGCAAGGCTCATTGGGCGCGGTTTCGGATCGACATCAGCAAGGGCATGACCTGATTCCGCCGAAGCGCGATGATCAGAACACCCAGCAGCGCCAGGGCTGCGCCGATCCCCATCCGCAGATCGAAATGATCGTGCGTGATCAGGACGCCGAGCAGGATGGTGAACAGCGGGGTCAGCAGGGTGAGCGGAGCGATCAGATTGGCCTCGTAGCGCTGGATCAGTCCGTAATAGGCCGTATGGGCCACGACTGAAACCACCAGGGCCGAGAACAGCACCGCGCCGACGAACGGCCAGCCCGCGTGAAGACCCGCCGCGACTTGGCCAGGCTCCATGAAGCCGCTCATCACGGCCAGCGGCCAGAAGGACGAGAAGCCCACCCAGGCCTGGAACTGCAAGGGTTTAACACCCTCGACCTGCTTCATCATCACCGCCCCTAGCGAGCCGGTGAAGGCCGCCGCGACGATCAGCCAGAGCCCGGCCGACAGTTCCAGGCCGTGCGGACTCCACATCACGACCACCGCGCCCAGCAGGGTCAGGGCGATGCCGACGCCGCGCCGCCAGCGGATCTTCTCGCCCAGGATCAGCACCGACAGCAGGGTCGTGAACGGCACCCCCACCTGGATCACCACCGAGGCGGCCGAGGGCGAGGCGGTCTGGAAGCCCATGAACAGCAGGGCGAAATTGCCGCCGCCCATCAAGAGGCCCACCAGCACCATCCGCCAGGTCGGCCGGGGCGCGGGCAGTAGCCACGGCAGGGTCAGGATCGCCACCACCGCGAAGCGAACGGCGGCGTAGTACAGCGGCGGCACGCCCCAGTGGGCCACCACCAGCTTGGAGATGATGTTGCTGCTGGCCCAGACCAGACAGACGAGAACCAGGACGCCGAAGTCGCGAAGGGACATGAAGTCATCCGATAGGCCGCAGTTGACGTTCGGTCAAAACGGTCGTTTGTTGGTGAACACTGTTCACATACGTTCACGGCAGGTCAACCGCCGGGCGGAAAACAGGGGGGCGGAAACGGATGGCCATGGAACATGTCGACGTGCTGATCGTGGGCGCTGGCCTGTCGGGGATCGGCGCGGCCTATCACCTGAAGAAGCACTGCCCGGGCAAGACCTACGCGATCCTCGAAGGCCGCGAGGCGATCGGCGGCACCTGGGACCTGTTCCGCTATCCCGGAATCCGCTCCGACAGCGACATGTACACCCTGGGCTACAGCTTCAAGCCGTGGAAGGCGGCCAAGGCCATCGCCGACGGGCCGTCGATCCTGAGCTACGTGCGCGAGACCGCTCGCGAGAATGACATCGAGCGCCACATCCGCTTCCGGCACATGGTGAAACGGGCCAGTTGGTCCAGCGAGACCGCCACCTGGACCGTCGAGGCCGAGCATGACGGCCAGACGGTGACGTTCAGCTGCGGCTTCCTCTATATGTGCTCGGGCTACTATCGCTATTCGGCGGGCTACACGCCGGATTTCCCGGGCGCCGGGCGCTTCAAGGGCCGGATCGTCCACCCGCAGCACTGGCCGGAAGACCTGGACTACGCCGGCAAGAAGGTCGTGGTGATCGGCAGCGGCGCGACCGCCGTGACCCTCGTGCCCGAGATGGCCAAAACCGCCGCCCACGTGACCATGCTGCAGCGCTCGCCGACCTATGTGGTTTCCCGCCCGGCCGAGGATGGCGTCGCCAACTGGCTGCGGTCCAAGCTGCCGGCCATGACGGCCTACGGCATCACGCGCTGGAAGAACGTCCTCTTCCAGATGCTGTTCTTCAACCTGGCGCGGAAGAAGCCCGAAAAGACCAAGGAGCGGCTGCTGGGCCTGGTGCGCGAGCATCTGGGACCGGACTACGACGTCGCCACCCACTTCACGCCGCGCTACAACCCGTGGGACCAGCGCCTGTGCCTAGTGCCCGACGCCGACCTCTTCGACTCGATCAAGGCCGGAACCAGCTCGGTGGTCACCGACCACATCGAGACCTTCACCGAGACCGGAATCCAGCTGAAGTCGGGCAAGACCCTGGAAGGCGACATCATCGTCACCGCCACGGGCCTGCAGATGCAGCTCCTGAGCGGCATGGAGGTCGTGGTCGACGGCCAGGTCGCGAACCTGGCCCGGTCGATGAGCTACAAGGGCATGATGTTCAGCGACGTGCCGAACCTGGCCTCGGCGTTCGGCTACACCAACGCCAGCTGGACGCTGAAGGCCGACCTGACCAGCGAATATGTCTGCCGCCTGATCAACCACATGGACCGTGCGGGCGTCGACTACTGCGTGCCGCGCCAGGACGGCGACATCGAGCTCGCGCCGTGGCTGGACTTCTCCTCCGGCTACGTCACCCGCGCCATGGACCAGTTCCCCAAGCAGGGCCTGCGCAAGCCCTGGAAGGTTCACCAGAACTACGCGCTCGACCTCGTCGCCCTGCGCTTCGGCAAGGTCGACGACGGGGTGATGACGTTCGGGCGGAAGACGGGGGTGGCGGCGCTAAGGCCCAAGGAAGCCGCCTAGAATACAGTGTCTCCCTAGGCCTTGTGCCTAGGGCCCAGCGTTCCGCTGGTTCCGGGCCTGATCGATCAATGCCGAGGCGGCGGCGCCTTGGGTCCTCGCCACGGGGGCGAGGAAGGCAGAATTAAAAAACTCACTCATCGTCGAACGCTTTGTCCGCCGCCGGCCTGGCCGCCTTCGGCGCCTTCCGCTTCACGAACCGCAGCGCCGTGTGCGTCTGCGAGAACGCGCAGACCTTGGTGTCGACGAAGCCCAGGCCGCGCACGGCCTCCAGGATCTCGACGTCCTTCAGCGGCGCGCCCTTGCCCTTCTGGGCCACGATCCAGACCGCGCCCTTGGTCGCCAGCGCGCCTTGCCAATCCTCCAGCCGGTCGAAGTCGGCCAGATCCTCGGCCGCCAGGAACAGGAGGTCGATCCCCTCCTCGGCCTCGCCCAGTTCGACGCGGGTCTCGAGCTCGGCGATAAACGCCTCATCCTCGACGCCGTCGACCACCACGGTCATGCCAGGCTTCACGCCCAGCTTGTCCAGGCGCGAGGGCGGGTTCTGGATGGCGTACAGCCACTTCTCGGCCTGTCCCGGTTCGAGGGTGAAGCGCGTGCCGTCGCTCAGGACCAGGTCGTCGCCCTCGACGCGCAGGTTCCGCAGGGCGTGACCCTGATAGATCCCGCGCACCGCGCCGCGGAAGATCAGCTTGGGCGGCTCCCACAGCAGCTTGCCCTCGCTCTCGCCGTCCGTCAGCTGGCCCCAGACGCCGCTCGCTTCCTTGCCCATGCCTACTTGCCTTCGAATTTCGGCTGACGCTTCTCGAGGATCGCATCGACGCCTTCCATGTGGTCCTCGGTGAGATGGGCGATGGCCTGAGCGGCGGCGCTCATCTCCATCAGGGTGTCGTAGCTGGCGCTCGCGCCGTGCTTGAGCAGGCTCTTGGCCATGCGCAAGGCGTGCGGCGGCTGCTGAGCGATCCGGTTCGCCAGGGCCAACGCCTCGTCCATCAGCGTCTCGGCCGGGACGGCCTTGCTGATCAGCCCCCACTCGGCCGCCCTGGCCGCGTCGATCACGTCGCCGGTAAACAAGAGCTCGGCCGCCCGGCTCATGCCGATCGTGCGCGGCATCAGCCAGGCGCCGCCATCGCCCGGAATCAGACCCAGCTTCAGGAAGGTCACCCCGAACTTGGCGGTGTCCGCGGCGATGCGGATGTCGGTCATGCAGGCTACGTCGCAGCCCAGGCCGATCGCCGCTCCATTCACTGCTGCGATCGACGGAACTTCCAGGCCATAGATCGCCCGGACGATGCGATGGATGTTCTTGCGATAGCCGTCGCGCAAGGCCACGCCGTTGCCGCCGAACGCGCCCTCGCGGGCCTTCATCGCCTTGACGTCGCCCCCGGCCGAGAAGGCCTTGCCGGCGCCGGTCAGGATTACGCAGCGGATGTCCTGGTCGTCGTTGATCGCCTCGCAGGCGGCCGCCACCTGGTCTCCGTCGCCAGGCGCGCCCAGGGCGTTCATGGCCTCAGGCCGGTTCAGGGTGAGAATGGCGACGTGACCGCGCTTCTCGGTGAGGATCAGGGACTGGGACATTGAGAAGGGACGCTCCTGCCGTTTCTTTGGTTTTGTCCATGCATAGCCTGCTTTCCGCCGCAGTGCAGCACGCCCGCCTGATACAACCAACGCGATCAAGCCGATCACGGAAACGCGATTGGCGCACGGCCCCGCGCCGCCGTTGAAATGTCTTCTGGGACGAGGACGAAGGCTACGGCGAATGACCGAGCACGCGAAGGCCCGACACGTGTTGATTATCGAGGATGAAATCCTCGTCGCGTTCGAGGTCGAAGCTCTTCTGGCGGAGATGGGCTTCACGAGTTTCGATATCGCCGACAGCGCGGCCGACGCGCTGCAGCTGGCCCTCGCCAATCCCCCTGACCTGATCACCGCCGACTACCGCATCGTGGGCGGCACCGGCGTCGAGGCCGTCGAAGCCATCCAGAATCAACTGGGGCGCATCCCCGTCGTCTATGTCACCGGCAACGCCGACCAACTGCAGGGTCGCGTGACCCCCATTGTCGACAAGCCGATCTCAGCGCGGATTCTGGCCGAGGCCTGCGCGCGAGCCGCCGCCGCCTGAGGTTGTCCCGGCCTCCCGCGCGGCCTAGAAGCTGGGCCACGGGAGGATGCGATGCATCAGATCACCACCCTCGACCAGTTGGAGGCGCTGTATCAGCCCGCCCCGCTGCCCGCCTCGACCGTCAAGATCACCGACCACATCACCCCTGACTACGCGGCGCTGATCCAGGCCTCGCCGTTCGTGGCCCTGGCCACCGTGGGGCCCGAGGGTCTGGACTGCAGCCCGCGCGGCGACCTGCCCGGCTTCGTCCGCATCGCCGATCCCAAGACGCTGATGCTGCCCGACCGGCGCGGCAACAACCGCACCGACAGCCTGCGTAACCTCGTCCGCGATCCGCGCGTGGCCCTGCTGTTCCTGATTCCCGGCTCGGGAACGACCTTCCGGGTCAACGGTCGTGCGGTGTTGAGCGCCGATCCCGACCTGCTGGACAGTTTCGCCGTCGACGGCAAAGCGCCGCGCACAGTGACGATCATCACCGTCGAAGAGGCCTATTTCCAGTGCGCCCGCGCCATCGTCCGCTCGGGGATCTGGAAGCCCGAAACCTATGTCGATCCCAAGTCCATTCCCTCTCCCGGCGCCATGCTTGCGACCATCACGGCGGGCGAGGTCGGCGGCGAGGCCTATGACCAGGCATGGCCCGAGCGCGCGGCTAAGACGCTGTGGTGAGAACGATCAGCTCTCCTCGATCTGGCGCTCGTCCTCGCGGCTGATCGAGACCTCCTCGAAGTCCAACTCCTCCTGAAGGACGAGGAAGCTGTCGGCCCCGACCACGCCGCTGTCGCGCAGTTCCTCCAGCCGCACGCGCTGGCGACGGATCGCCTTGAGGCCTACGGCGCGACGGGCCTCCAGCGGTCCGGTGGCGACCGGGACCTGGGTCGGCACGGTCGAGAAGCGATAGCGCCAGTGATCGGCGGCCTCGCCGGTCTTGCCCTCCAGCGCCGCCAGGCCCGCGGCCGCGAGATCGGCGCGGGCGCGGACCAGTTCTTCGTCCAGTCCGTCGCCGCCGTCGCCGCCCAGCCGCTTGATCAGCGGCGTCAGGGTCAGGCCTTGCAGGACCAGCGTCGCCAGCACCACAGCGAAGGCGGTCAGCACGACCAGGTCCCGCTGCGGGAAGTTCGTCGGCAGGGCGAAGGCGGTGGCCAGGGTGACCAGGCCGCGCATGCCGCACCAGCCGACCAGGACGCCCTGTCCCAGGCTGGGCGTCGGATAGCCGCCCCGCAGGCTGCGAAACCGCTGGGCCAGACGGATATAGATCAGCACCCAGACCATCCGCACGGCGACCAGGCAGCCGACGACAGCCGAGGCGAACACCGCGGCCTGGAGCAGCCGCTCGCGATCCATGCCGGCGACGATGGTCCGCGCCTGCAGGCCCATCAGCAGGAAGGCCAGCACGTTCAGCAGGAACACCGCCGAGGTCCAGACGGCGAAACTGTGAATGCGCATGCGCGGCGGCGTGCGCAGGCCCGCGCCCCTGGCGACGGTCATGGCGAAAGCGACGACGCACAGGACCGCCGACAGGCCCAGCCGCTCGGCCACCACCCAGGCGCCGAACGCCACGACGAACTCGAAGACGTTGCCGCCCAGGGTGCCGGTCACGAACGGGGTGAGAAACCGCAGTAGCTTGGCCAGCAGGATGCCGAGCAGGATCCCGCCCGGCGCGGCGAGGCCGAGCTTCAAGGCCAGGGCGCCGTCGATGCCGCCTTGCGCCTGGAAAGCCAAGGCCGCCGAGAACAGCAGCAGGGCTGAGGCGTCGTTCAGAAGGCTTTCGCCCTTCAACACCGCAATCGAGCCGCGCGGCATGCGCACGCTGCTGAGGATGGCGGTGGCCGCCGCCGCGTCCGGCGGGGCGACGATGGCGCCCAGCGCCAGGGCCGCGGCGATCGGCAGGCCGGCCATGGCCACGCCGATCCAGGCGACCGCGCCGGCGCTCAGCAGCACCGCCACCACGACCAGGGCGAACAGCGGCCGCCACAGGCGGCGGATGTCGACGATCGGAAAGTCGAACGCCGCGTCGACCAGGGCAGGCGCCAGGAACAGGGCGAGCGCGGTATGCGGCTCGATCGAGATCTGCGGCGCGCCCGGCATCAGCGCCAGACAGACGCCGGCGGCGGCCAGCATGGTAGGGTATGGCGCCTTGATGCGGCGTGACACCTGCAGTAGCAGCACGGCCGCCGCCACGAGGGCAAGAAGGCTCTCGAAAAAGCTCAAGCAACGATCTCCAACCGACGCTCGAAGCTTAGACGGCGTCTGCGCCCTTCACACAACGATGTTTGGACTGTCTCAGTTCTGCGCCACTTCTCGCCTTGTCCTTTCCACCCGTCTGGCGCGGCCAGCCGGCTCCGCCGAGTCTCGACAGTGAACGACGTCGACAATCGACGCCACGGGGAAACCAGGAAAGGACACCACGCCATGGCCAAGACGATGAAGGCCGCCGTCGTGCGCGAATTCGGCAAGCCGCTGGTGATCGAGGACGCGCCGATCCCCGAGCCCGGCCCCGGCCTGATCCAGGTGCGGATCCAGGCCTCTGGCGTCTGTCATACCGACCTCCATGCGGCCGAAGGCGACTGGCCGGTCAAGCCGAACCCGCCCTTCATTCCGGGCCACGAAGGCGTCGGCTACGTCTCCGGCGTCGGCGCCGGGGTCAAGCACGTCAAGGAAGGCGACCGCGTCGGCGTGCCCTGGCTCTACACGACCTGCGGCCACTGCAAGCACTGCCTGGGCGGCTGGGAGACGCTCTGCGAAAGCCAGCTGAACACCGGCTATTCCGTGAACGGCGGCTTCGCCGAGTATGTGGTCGCCGACCCGAACTTCGTGGGCCATCTGCCCAAGGCGGTCGGCTTCAACGAGATCGCGCCGGTGCTGTGCGCGGGCGTCACGGTCTACAAGGGCCTGAAGGTGACGGACACCAAGCCGGGCGACTGGGTGGTGATCTCCGGCGTCGGCGGCTTGGGCCACATGGCCGTGCAGTACGCCAAGGCCATGGGCCTGAACGTCGCCGCGGTCGATATCGATGACGCCAAGCTGGCCCTTGCGCGCCAGCTGGGCGCGACCGTCACCGTCAACGCCAGGGCCAGCGCCGATCCGGCCGCCGATATCAAGAAACAGACCGACGGCGGCGCCCAGGGCGTGCTGGTCACGGCCGTCTCGCCGATCGCCTTCCGCCAGGCGCTGGGCATGGTGTCGCGCGGCGGCACGGTGGCGCTGAACGGCCTGCCGCCCGGCGACTTCCCGCTGTCGATCTTCGACATGGTGCTAAACGGAGTGACCGTGCGCGGCTCGATCGTCGGCACGCGCCTGGACCTGCAGGAAGCGCTGGACTTCGCCGCCGACGGCAAGGTCAAGGCCACCGTCAGCACCGCGCGACTGGACGACGTCAACGACGTGTTCCAGCGCATGCACAAAGGCCAGATCGAAGGCCGGGTCGTCCTGGACCTGACGCAGTAGGCCCAGGGGCGCCTCGGCCCCAAAGACAAGAACGGCCCGGGACATTGTCGCCCCGGGCCGTTCGAAACACATCAGTCCCCCTGCGGAGGCCGCTCTAGTCGTCGCGGTGGACGCGTTCGCGGCGCTCGTGCCGTTCCTGGGCTTCCAGGCTGAGCGTCGCCGTTGGGCGGGCGTCCAGCCGGGCCAGGCCGATGGGCTCACCCGTCTCCTCGCAATAGCCATAGGAGCCGTCCTCGACGCGGCGCAGGGCCTGGTCGATCTTGGAGATCAGCTTCCGTTGGCGGTCGCGGGTACGGAGTTCAAGAGCCCGGTCGGTTTCCGAGGACGCGCGATCGGCGAGATCGGCGTGGTTCTCGGTTTCTTTCTGGAGATGGGAGACCGTCTCGCGAGATTCGCGGAGGATCTCTTCTTTCCAGGCCAGCAGCTTGTTCTTGAAATATTCAAGCTGCCGTTCGTTCATAAAAGGCTCGTCCTCGGAAGGACGATAGTCAGACTTATCGACAAGAACAGTGGCCGTTTGCATCAACGCCTCACGCCCCAATGAACTCAGCCCTAGAAGGCTGCGTGCTTATAGCAAAAGGTGAGCCGCGTTCAATGAACCTCGCGTGAGCGGCGCGTTCAGGCCGCGCCCCTCGCTCGCCAGGGCCATTTCCACGACGTGGACAGGTGTAAAACGCGCGAGCGGGCCAAGCGTGGCGGGAGAGAACGACGTTCTTGTTCCCTGCCCCATTCTTGACGGCTCGGGCCATGGTCAGCCGCCCCGCGCCTGAAGCTTGGCCAGCTCGACGGCGGCCCGCGTCTCGATCTCGTTGAGGACGCCTTCCAGGCCGGGATCCTCGGTATTCTCGCGCTGCTCGCGGATGGCGCGTTGCAGCCGGTCCAGGGTGGCGGGCGCGATGTCGCCGTCGATCAGCGCCACGCGCACGTCGCCCAGCAGATCCAGGATGTGCTCGGCGCGGCGGACCGCGCGCTTGCGGCGCTCCAGAGGGCCGCCGACGGCGCCCATTTCCTGCAGCGCCAGCAAGGCGTCGACCGAGCCGACCCCGGTCAGCCCGCCGACCGCGGCCGTGCTGGCCGCGCCGCTGGCGGCGTTCACCGATGGCAGGCTGAAGCTGGACGAGCCGCCCGTGGGCTTGGCCCGCGATGCGCCAGTCGCCCCCACGCCCCCCGTGCCTGAAACCTTCATCGGCCGCTCCAACAAGCTCTTGCGCGCGAGTCACTCTTCTCGTCGCACAAACATAGTCCCTTGGCGCGCTTGAAGTATGGTTAATGCCGGGCAGAATCTGCCGCGAGGCGCCGGGCGGACTGCCGCGAAATCCGGAATCCCTTGAGTCACAAGGGTCTAAACGTAATCAAGAAAGTGGCCCGCTTCTGGCATGGGGCGGCGCGGGGACGTTTCCCCGCATCGGGACTGCCATGCCGCGTTCATTCTTTCGCACCGTTTTGACCGCCCTGGTCGCCGTGTCGGCATTCGTTGCCGCCCCGGCGTTCGCCAAGTCGCGGATCAAGGACATCGTCGCCTTCGAGGGCGTGCGGGACAACCAGCTGATCGGCTACGGCGTCGTCGTCGGCCTGAACGGCTCGGGCGACAGCCTGCGCAACGCCCCGATGACCAAGCAGAGCCTCGAGGCCATGCTGGAGCGCCAGGGCGTCAATGTCCGCGACGCGACCTTGAACACCAAGAACACCGCCACGGTCATGGTCACCGCCAACCTGCCGCCGTTCGCCGCGGCCGGCTCGAAGCTGGACGTCACCGTCTCGGCCTTGGGCGACGCCAAGAGCCTGCTGGGCGGCACCCTGCTGGTCACCAGCCTGCAAGGCGCGGACGGCCAGACCTACGCCGTGGCCCAAGGCACCGTGCAGACCGGCTCGGTCTCGGCCGGGGGCGCCTCGGGCAGCTCGGTCACCAAGGGCGTGCCGACGGCCGGCCGCATCTCGAGCGGCGGCATCATCGAGCGCGAGACCGGCTTCCAGATGGTCAATATGGACATCATGCGCCTGACTCTGCGCAATCCTGACTTCACCACCGCCCGCCGCATCGCCGACGCCATCAACGCCAAGTTCCCCGGCTGCGCCCAGGCCCAGAACCCGACCATCGTCGCCACCCGCGCGCCCGCCGGCACGGACATGATCACCTTCATGACCAATGTCGAGAACCTGGAAGTCGAGCCCGACAGCCCGGCCAAGGTGGTGATCGACGAAGTGGCCGGCGTCATCGTCATGGGCGACGACGTCCGCATCAGCCAGGTGGCGATCGCCCAGGGCAACCTGACCATCACCGTCCAGGAAAACCCGGCCGTCAGCCAGCCCGCGCCGTTCAGCCAGGGCCGGACCGCGGTCGTCCCGCAGTCGACGGTCAGCGTCGACGAGGAGAAGGGCAAAAAGCTGATCACCCTGGGCGGCTCGCCCTCGCTGAAGAGCCTGGTCGGCGGCCTGAACGCCTTGGGCGTCACGCCCCGCGACATGATCTCGATCCTGCAGGCGGTGAAGGCCGCCGGCGCCCTGCAAGCCGACATCGAGGTGATGTGATGAGCGCCCTCTCGCAACTCTCCAGCCTGGTTCCGCAGCTCGGCGCGACCACCGCCTCGATCAAGACGGCGGCCCAGGCGGTGAAGTCGGCGGCGTCCTCGATCGAGGACACCGCCAAGGACGCGGCCAAACGCGCCAAGATCAAGGAAACGGCCACGACGTTCGAGGCCTCGTTCCTGTCGGTGATGATGCAGCAGATGTTCGAGGGCGTGAAAACCTCCGAACCCTTCGGCGGCGGCAACGGCGAGGAGATGTTCAAGTCGATGCTGACGGACGCGATGTCCAAGCAGGTGACCAAGGCCGGCGGCGTCGGCCTGGCCGCCACGATCCAGCGCGAGATGCTGAAAATGCAAGGTCTGAAGGAGTAACGAGCCATGGCCATCGCCGCCGTCGACGCCGACGATCGCGTCCATCAGCTGACCCTGCTGACCGAGCGCCTGACCGACCTGATCGCCAAGGAGGCCACCGCCTTCGAAAGCCACCGTCCGCACGAGGCGGCGCAGTATGTCGAGGAGACGGCCAAGCTGGCCAATGTCTACCGGCACGAGTCGATGCGCGTGCGCGCCAATGTCGCCCTGGTCGAGGCTGCCCGGCCCGAGCTGCGCCAGCGCCTGCTGCGCGCCACCGAGGCGTTCGACGCCGTCCTGGCCCGCCAAGCGCGCGCCGTGAACGCGGCCAGGACGGTGACCGAGGGCCTGGTCCACGCCGTCGCCTCCGAGATCGCCAACCAGCGCGCCGCCCCGGCCACCACCTACGGCGCCGGCGGCATGGTCAACGACCGCCCCGCCATGGGCGCGGCGATCACCCTGAACCGCAAGGCCTAGCCGACCAGCTCGAACACCGCCGCCGCCCGCGTCGCGCCGGCCGGATCTCCGTAGTCCGCCACCGGATATTCGGCCACGACTCGCAGGCGCTCGCCCGGCAACGGCGCGCGCCAGGGGTCCCCGATCAGCACCGCGACCCCGGCGGCCACGCAGCGCCGCAGGAAAGCCTCGACCCGCGTCGCCAGCACCGGGTCGTAGAAGAGATCGCCCACCAGCATCACGTCGACATCCGGCGCCTCGCCCGCCGTCAGGTCTCTCAGGATCGTTTCGACCACGACGCCATTGGCGGCGGCGTTCAGGCGCGTGGCGGTGATCGCGTAGGGATCGACGTCGACCGCCCTCGCCTCGCCCGCCCCGGCCAGGGCGGCTGCGATGGCGACCAGGCCCGAGCCCGCGCCGAGATCCAGCACGCGCTTGCCGGCGACGGTCTTCGGGTGGTCGAGGACGTGCCGCGCCAGAGCCAGCCCTCCGCCCCAGGTCCGCGCCCAGTACGGCGAACCGAAGTCCGGATCGGCGTCGGCCAATCGCATTAACCCGCTGCGCGGTCCCGCGCGGTGCAGGCGGATCTCCGGGACGCCCGGAACGGGCTCCAGCGGCAAGCGATCGCGGATGAAGGCTTCACGGTCCAAGCGGGGACTAAGCGCCTAAGGCGCCTCGCCGATCAACCGCTTCTTGCGGCGGTGCAGGCTGGCGGCGACGGCGATCAGCACCAGCGGGACCAGGGCCGACAGCAGGTGCTCGCCAAGGCCGGGCCAGCCGTGCAGCCAGGGCTTCAACAGGTAACCCAAAAGGCCCAGCACGTAGTAGCCGACGGCGAAGATCGACAGCCCCTCGACCAGTCCTTGAAGCTTGGTCTGCAACTGCAGGCTGGCGTCCATGCCGCGCAGCGTCTCTTGGTTCTGGCGGTCCTGGGCCAGGCCGAGCTTGGTGCGCAAGAGGTCGCCGCTGCGGGCGATGCGCACGGAAAGATCGTCCAGCCGACGGTCGGCCGCCTCGCGCGTGCGCATGGCCGGCAGCAGGCGACGGGCGATGAACTCGCTCATGGTCGAGTGGCCGGGGACGCGCCGCTCGCGCAAGGCCTCCAGCCGGTCCAGGGTCAGGCGGTGGTAGGACTCGGTGGCCCCGCGCCGGAAGCGGCTCCTGGCCGCGCGCAGCTCGACCTCGGCCGACAGGGCCAGCAGGCGGTCCAGCACGGCTTGGCTGTCCTCGCCGGCCGCGAGACCGCTGGTGATCGAGGCCAGCCGCGCCTCGGCCCCGTCCAGCCAGGCCAGCAGCTCGCGGGCCGGCGGGAAGCCGATCAGGGCCAGCTTCCGGTAGTTGCCGATCTCCAGCAGGGTCTGGACCAGGCGCGAGACCTCGTCATTGGCCAGGGAGCGGTTCTGGACGTGGATGCGCCCCGTCCCGCCTTCGCGCAGCCGAAAGTCGGTCCAGATTCGCGCCGCGCCGTCGAACACCTCGCACGAGACGCAGCGGGCCAGATCGATCTGGCGGCCGAGGTCCGGCTCGGACGGCGGCTCGGCGCCTGGGGCCGAGACCGAGATCTCGACGCCCCGGAACACCTGGCCGGGCGCGCCGTCCAGCCAGAAGGCGATGCTTTCCGGCAGTGGCTGAAAACCGAGGTCGCGTCCCAGGGGCTCGTAGGCGAACCCCGTCCAGGTCGAGAACTCCTGGTGACGTTCCCACAGCCAGCCGCCACCCTCGTTCGCGACGAGCGCGCGACCCAGCGCGGGGTCCTGCCCCGGTGCGAACAGGGAGACGAAGGCCGCCTCCGCCTCCCGCGCATCGGGCTCGACCAGGAACACCCACTGGCGCAGGCGGACCGGCGCGCGGTCCAGCGGCAGGGCCCGCAGGTGCATCAGTTCGCTCAATGTCACCCGAAGGGGGTGGTCCCGACCGCCGTCCATCTCGTCTTGCCTGCGCTCCTGGCCCTGCGACGCCGGGTCATCGGATCATGTCCAATGTTACCGGTCACATAAACTTAGCCGAGGGTGATCCGCCGTTCAATGCCGATCGCCTCCAGGAAGTCGGCGTCGTGGCTGACCACCAGCAGCGCCCCATCATAGGCGGACAGCGCCGTCTCAATGGCCTCGATCGAAGCAATGTCCAGGTGGTTGGTCGGCTCGTCCAGGATCAGGAGTTGCGGCGGCGTGGCGGCGTCAAGCACGCAGGCCAAGGCCGCGCGCAGGCGCTCGCCGCCGCTCAAGGTTCCGGTGGCCTGGTGGGCGGCGGTGTTGCGAAACAGGAACCGCGCCAGGGCCGCATGGGCGTCGTTCTGGCTGGCGGTCGGGTTCAGGCGGCGGAAGGTCTCCAGAATCGTCTCGTCGTCGTGCAGCAGCGTCGCCCGCTGGTCCAGCAGGGCGACGGGGACCGACAGCCTCACCGCGCCCGAGGTCGGTGCAAGGTCGCCGGTCGCGAGGCGGATCAGGGTGGTCTTGCCCGTCCCGTTCGGACCAGCGACCGCGACGCGTTCCGGCCCCACGATGCGGAGCGATAGCCCGTTGATCAGCGGCGCTCCGCCGGGCCAGGCGAAGACGACGTCCTCGAACGTCAGCACCGTCCGTCCCTCGGGCAGGCCGCTGGACGGCAGGTCGAAGCCCAGGGTGCGGGCGCGTTCGACGCGGGCTTGTGCGCTGGCCTTGGCCTCCGCCGCCTGCGTCGCCAGCTTGTCGGCCAGCTTGCCTTCGCGCGCCCCGGAGTTCTCCGCCCGCTCGGCCATCATGCCCAGCATGATCTTCGGCGTGCCGCCGCGATCGGCGAACCTGCGGCCGGCGGCGTCGCGGCGATCCTTGCGCTCGCGGGCGACCTGGACCTCGCGGGCGACGCGGCGGACCTCCTTTTCAGCATGGGCCAGGTCGCGCTGGGCGGCCTGCGCCGCCTCGGCCTTGCGCTCGGCATACAGATCCCAGCCGCCGCCGTAGGTTTGCGCGCCCAAGGACGACAGCTCGACGATGCGGTCCATGCCGCGCAGCAGCGACCGATCGTGGCTGACCACGACCACCCCGCCCTTCCAGCGCGACAGCACACGGGCCACGATCGCCCTGGCCTCGACATCCAGGTTGTTGGTCGGCTCGTCCAGCAGCAGCACGTCGGGCCGGGCGATCAGCAGCCGCGCCAGGCCCGCCCGCGTCGCCTGGCCGCCCGACAGGGACGCCGTCAGCCGCTCAGGGCGGAAACCGGCGAGGCCGACGTCTGCCAGGGCCTGATCCAGTCGCGCCGGCAGATCCCAGTCCGCATCGGAAAGGTCGATCTCGTCGCCCTCCCCGCGCTCGATCCGTGACAAGCGATCCCAGCCCGCGCCGACGCCCAGCAGATCGACCAGCCGCGCCCCATCCGAAACGTCCGGCGTCTGGTCCAGGGTCGCGACCGTTCCGGTCCGCGCGACGGTTCCGGCCAGCGGCGGACGCGCGCCGGCGATCAGCGCCAGCAAGGTCGACTTGCCCACGCCGTTGCGGCCCACCAGACCGATACGCTCGGCTCCGATGGAAAGGTTCAGATTTTCGAAGAGCAGCCGGCCGTCAGGCGTGGCGGCGGAAACAGAGTCCAGGGTGACGAAGGACATGCGACCCCACGGTCAGGGAAACGGGAAGGACGAAGCGGTCTTCCGTCTTGCTGATCATGGGAGCCTCCATAGGGTGGGAAGGTCGGTTTCTACGCGTCCGCGTCCGACGCGGCAAGCGTGGGCGGAGACCCTAGGTCGGGGCCATCGCGTGCAGCACCCAGACCAGCGAGCCGATCCCGCCGCAGAACACCAGGGTGTCGATCACGATCGAACGCGGCTTCCCGCCTTTCAGGGCGTCGAACGCCTGCTGCTTGGCTTCTTGCTTTCCGCTCTCGGCGGCCTTCTTCGCCACGACTGGCTCCACGCTAAGGTCGAGCTTGGCCCGATCGTGGGCGTTAGATCATGCGTGGACTGAAGATCCCGCTTCCAAACAGGGTTTAGGAACTCCGAACGGCGAAGGTCAGAAGCGCAAAAGCGCGGCTGTCGAGACTAGCGGATATCAGAAGCAACCGCTCTCGCGCAGGGGCGGCGGCGGCTTGCCGGTTGAGTCCAGGTTCCGTTCGCTGAAGCCCGGCGTGCGTCCGCGCCGATAGTCACGGCAGTGCGCCTGGCGCGCAACGTCCTGGTCGTAGATCGAAGGCGTCTTCGGCGCGCTCTGGTGATCCTGCCACTTGGTCTCGTCCACCGGACCGACGAAGCTGGAAGACGGACGCCTGTCGCGCGTTCCGCCGCCCCAGCCGCCATAGCACCGTTCCTTCTCGTCCGACGTCAGGTGCTCGCTGCTGAGACCCTTGCAAGCGCGATAGTACCGACCCCCATCCCCCTTCGGGCGCGCCTTCGGTGATCCGCCAGCGGTCGATCGCCTTTTGGTCGATGCGCCACTCGGGATCGATAGCGGTCGGCGCGGCGGAGGTCGGCGCGGTCTCGCCAGGCCCCGAGCTCTGGGAGACCGAGGCCGCCGCCTTGGCGTTTGGCGAAGCCGGGACAGACGCTCTGGCCAGCGTCCGTTCGCGTCGCTGCGCCGGCCGAAGCCGCTGGAGGCTTTCCAGGTCCAGCAGGATCACCGGCGGTTCCTCGACCAGCGGCGGCGGCTCCTCGATCAGCGCAAGGGCGCCCAGGATCAAGCCATTGACGAGCATGCCGCCCGAGGCGGCGATCCATCGCCGGGTCCACACGCTCCGCGCCATCTTCCGCCCCGCCCGCCACCTGTGGTCAAGCTGGCCGGCACGACGCGCGCCAATGGCGCCGCTTTCGAGGCCGCCGAGTGGCCGCGCGGCGCCCTCTGGCGAGCCCGGCTGCTGACATTGGCTGTCAGCAGTCGCCCCGCCGCGCGTGCGCGACATTTGTTCGCATCTTGTTCTTGTGTTAATTCGCGCCTTGAGCCCTACATATAGCCGCTGCGCCCGCCACCAATCAGGCGGCCCAACGTTCCGGAAAACATGGCTGAGCAACTGAACTTCATCCGCGTTCGCGGCGCCCGTGAGCACAATCTGAAGGACGTCAGCGTCGACATCCCGCGCGGCGAGCTGGTCGTGCTGACCGGCCTGTCGGGCTCGGGCAAGTCGTCGCTCGCCTTCGACACGATCTATGCCGAGGGCCAGCGCCGCTACGTGGAGAGCCTGTCGGCCTATGCCCGCCAGTTCCTGGAGCTGATGAGCAAGCCCGACGTCGACCTGATCGAGGGCCTGTCGCCGGCCATCTCGATCGAACAGAAGACTACGTCGCGTAACCCGCGCTCGACCGTCGGCACGGTGACCGAGATCCACGATTACATGCGCCTTTTGTGGGCGCGGGTCGGGGTTCCCTACTCGCCCGCCACCGGTCTGCCGATCGAGAGCCAGACCATCAGCCAGATGGTCGACAAGATCACCGCGCTACCGGAAGGCACGCGTCTCTACCTGCTGGCTCCGGTCGTCCGCGACCGCAAGGGCGAATACAAGAAGGAGATCGCCGAGTGGCAGAAGGCCGGCTTCCAGCGGCTGAAGATTGACGGCGAATTCTATCCGATCGAGGACGCCCCGGCCCTCGACAAGAAGTTCAAGCACGACATCGACGTGGTCGTGGACCGCGTGGTGACCAAGCCCGACATGGAGCAGCGCCTGGCCGATTCCATCGAACAGGCCCTGCGCTTGGCCGATGGCCTGGCGGTCGCCGAGTTCGCCACCATCGAGGAAGGCGAGAAGGAGCCCCGCAGGATCCTGTTCTCGGAACGCTTCGCCTGCCCGGTCAGCGGCTTCACCATCGCCGAGATCGAGCCGCGGCTGTTCTCGTTCAACAACCCGGCGGGCGCCTGCCCGGTCTGCGACGGCCTGGGCGCCAAGCTGGCCTTCGACGCCGACCTCGTCATCCCCGACAAGGACAAGAGCTTGCACAAGGGCGCGGTCGCGCCTTGGGCGAAAGGACCTTCTCCGCTCTACACCCAGACCCTGCAGGCCCTGGCGCGGCACTACGGCTTCTCGATGGATGAGCCCTGGCACAAGCTGTCGACTGACGCGCGCGACGTGGTGCTGAACGGGTCCAAGGGGACCAAGATCAAGTTCGTCTACGACGACAACGCCCGCAAGTACGAGGTCGAGAAGCCCTTCGAGGGCGTGCTGCCGAACCTGGAGCGCCGGTGGCGCGAGACGGACTCGAGCTGGGTGCGCGAGGAGTTGGGCCGCTACCAGTCCGACACGCCCTGCGAGACCTGCCACGGCAAGCGCCTGAAGCCCGAAGCCCTGGCCGTGAAGGTCGACGGCAAAGACATCGCCGAGGTCTCGAACCTGGCGATCCGTCCGGCCCGCGACTGGTTCACCAGCCTGGAAGGCCGGCTGACCGGGAAGCAGATGGAGATCGCCCGCCGGATCCTGAAGGAAATCAACGACCGCCTTCGGTTCCTGGTCGACGTCGGCCTGGACTATCTCAACCTGTCGCGCGGCTCGGGCACCCTGTCAGGCGGCGAGAGCCAGCGCATCCGCCTGGCCAGCCAGATCGGCTCGGGCCTGACCGGCGTGCTGTACGTGCTGGACGAGCCGTCGATCGGCCTGCACCAGCGCGACAACACGCGCCTGCTGACCTCGCTGCAGGGCCTGCGGGACCTGGGCAATTCGGTGCTGGTCGTCGAGCACGACGAGGAAGCCATCCTCACCGCCGACTACGTGATCGATATGGGCCCGGCCGCTGGCGTCCACGGCGGCGAAATCGTCGCCCAGGGCACGCCCCAGCAGATCATGGACAATCCCAGCAGCGTCACCGGCCAGTACCTGACCGGCGCGCGCGAGATCGAGGTGCCGGAAGAGCGCCGGCCGATCAACAAGAAGAAGGTGCTGAAGGTCGTCGGCGCGACCGGCAACAACCTCAAGAACGTCACGGCCGAGATCCCGGTCGGAACCTTCACCTGCATCACCGGCGTGTCGGGCGGCGGCAAGTCGACGTTCACGATCGAGACCCTGTACAAGGCCGCCGCGCGGCGCCTGAACAACGCCAGCGACGCCCCCGCCCCGCACGAGCGGATCGAGGGGCTGGAGCAGTTCGACAAGGTCATCGACATCGACCAGTCGCCGATCGGCCGCACCCCGCGCTCGAACCCGGCGACCTATACCGGCGCCTTCGGCCCGATCCGCGATTGGTTCGCCGGCCTGCCGGAGAGCAAGGCGCGCGGCTACGGCCCCGGTCGCTTCAGCTTCAACGTCAAGGGCGGCCGCTGCGAGGCCTGCCAGGGCGACGGCGTCATCAAGATCGAGATGCACTTCCTGCCCGACGTCTACGTCACCTGCGACGTCTGCAAGGGCAAGCGCTACAATCGCGAGACCCTGGACGTGGTCTTCAAGGGCAAGACCATCGCCGACGTGCTGGACATGACCGTCGAAGAGGCCGCCGACTTCTTCAAGGCCGTGCCGCCGATCCGCGACAAGATGGAGACGCTGAAGCGCGTGGGCCTCAGCTACATCAAGGTCGGCCAGCAGGCCACGACCCTGTCGGGCGGCGAGGCGCAGCGGGTGAAGCTGTCCAAGGAGCTGTCGCGCCGGGCCACCGGCCGGACGCTGTATATCCTGGACGAGCCGACCACGGGCCTGCATTTCGAGGACACCAAGAAGCTGCTGGAGGTGCTGCATGAGCTGGCCGACCAGGGCAACACCGTGGTGGTCATCGAGCATAACCTGGACGTGGTGAAGACCGCCGACTGGCTGATCGATTTCGGTCCCGAGGGCGGCGACGGCGGCGGTCAGATCGTCGCCACCGGCTCGCCCCAGGACGTGGCCAAGGTCGAGGCGTCCTGGACCGGCCGCTACCTGAAGGAGTTGCTGGACCGCCACGAGGACCGCCGCAAGGCGCGGGTGGCCGAACTGAAGAAGGCTAAACGAGCCTAGAAACGGAAAGCCCCGGAGAGCGATCTCCGGGGCTTCTTGTTTCGAGCAGACGCTCGCCTACCAGCCGCCGTTCTCCTCGCCCGTCCCCTCGCCCTCGCGCAGCGTCTTGTAGATGGTCGGGGCGGGCGCGAAGATGATCAGCGTCGTCAGCACCGACATCAGGCCCGAGAAGGCCGTCTGCGCGATGCCCATCGGCGTGAAGAACGCCTTCAGCGAGCTGCTGTCGGCCTGCATCAGACGGCCGGCGGCGCTGAGATCGCCCGACAGGATGGTCGCCACCGCCGAGACGATCGTGAACAGCAGCAGGAACACGATCACGCACATCACCACCGCCAGGAAGTAGGCCCCCAGCAGCGGCCAGAACAGCCCCTTGGTCAGCGGCATCGAGCGCAGGAACACGATCTTGCCCGCGTCGAACGTGGCGGCCGACGACAGCGACAGGCGAATGGCCAGATAGACCAGCGCGCCCAGCATGCCGACATTGACCAGCAGGGCCAGCATCACGCCGATCCCGTCCTTCATGACGCCGAAAAAGGCCGAAAGGATGCCGCCCAGCAGGAACACGCCGAACAGGGTCAGGTTGAACAGCACCCAGACGCCGGCCTGACGCAGTTCGTCGCCGCCCAGCCGCAGGCGCAGCAGCCCCCCCTCCTGGGGCCGCAGGATCAGGCGGTTCACGCCGGCGAAGATCACCGCGTTCACCACGATCAGATAGGGCAGCGACACCAGGCTGGCCGGGGCGATCCTGGCCAGCACCGCGGCGGCCTCGTTCGGATCGGGATCGCCGCCCGCCGACTGGATGTAGGACGAGAAGGCGTTCATCTCGGGTCCGAACAGCTGGATCATCACGACGCTGTAGGCGATCGAGACGACCGTCATGATCAGCACCCAGACGCCCACCGTCTTGAGGTTCTCCCGCACCACTCGAAAACCGGAGAAGGCCGCGTCGGAGGCCGAGAACTTTGACATGGCGGGCCCTTGCAGGAGACGAACGGATACGGAGCGAACAGGGGTAGGCCTAACAAGGTTCGCGACGCTTCGACAGTCTCGAACGCGGCTTTTTCGCCCGGGGTTGCGGCAAGGCCCGCGCCGCCTCTAACATCCGTTTGAACCGCGCGATCGCCGTGGGGGAGGATAGGATGAAGCTCTATGGCGAGGCCATGCCCGCGCCCAATCCCCGCCGGGTGCGTATCTTCCTGGCCGAGAAGGGGATCGAGGTCCCAGAGATTCACATCGGCCTGCGCCAGGGCGGCCACCGCACGCCCGAGCATCTGGCGCGCAACAGCCTGGGCCAGGTGCCGGTGCTGGAGCTGGACGACGGGACCACGATCAGCGAGACCGTCGCCATCTGCCGCTATTTCGAGGTGCTGCGGCCCGATCCGCCGCTGTTCGGGGTCTCGGCGCTGGAGCAGGCCCATGTCGAGATGTGGACGCGCCGGATCGAGTTCCGCCTGATGGTCCCGGTCGGCCTGTTCTGGCGGCACGCCCACCCGCTGACCGCGCGTCTCCTGAAGCAGAACACCGAGTTCGGCGAATCGAACCGCGAGGTCGTCGAGAAGGCGCAACTGTGGCTGGACCGCGAGCTGGCCGACGGCCGTCCCTACCTGACCGGCGAGACCTTCACGATCGCCGACATCGCCGGACAGACGACCCTGGACTTCGCCGACTTCACGGGACTGCACACGCCGGCTGAAGCCAAGCACGTACTGGCGTGGCGCGAACGGATGGCGGCGAGGCCTTCCGCGGGAGCCTGATTCTAGTCGTGCAAGCCCGCGTCGATCTCGTCCTGGTTCAGCTGGGCGAACGCCTTGGCCGGCGCGGCGACCAGGATCACGGTCTGCAGGGTGAGGAAGATCGGCGCCAGGAGCAGGTTGGCCAGCAGCACCAGAATCAGCCGTGGATGGCTGGCCACCACGTCGCCGCCGCTCAGCGGGTCAACGCCCCCGCCGATGACATTGCCGATGATCGTCGAGACCGCCGCGCCGATGATCGACACCAGGAAGCTGAGCCCGATCGCCAGGATGTACATGCCCAACAGGCGGAAGAACTGGCCGTGGGTCTGGACCCAAGCCTCGCGGATGTCGATGTGATGGTGCGAGAAGGCGTGCGGGCCCAGGAGCGACAGACGCACGACCACCCAGAGCGACAGCCCGATCACGGCCAGGGCGCCCAGAAAGGCGAACCAACCCGCGGCCGCGCCCGACAGCAGCGACGTCCCCAGCACCACAGCGCCCGACGGGATGACCGTCACGCCCAGCGCCGCGGCCCAGGTGATCAGCGACACGATCAGCAGCTGCAGCTCCTCCTTGCCTACGCGCAGATAGGCGAAGCGGTCGTTTCGGGGCTCGATGACCGAGCGGATGATCGCCGCCTGCAGCACTGAGGCCAGGGCCAGGGCGACGGCGATCAGCAGCACCATCACCCCGCCCAGGTGGGTGATGAGATCCAGCAGCTCGCGCGGGTCGGCCGAGCCATTGCGCGCGGCCAGGGCCGCCCGGCCCTCGTCGCCCAGCACGATCTTGGCGAAGAGGCCCAGGATCGGCAGCATGACGAGCGAGAAGGTTGCCCAGGCCAAGACCGGCAACGGCTTGCGCCGCATGGTCCGCAGGCCTTCGAGGGCGGCGTCGACGGGGCGAACAGACATCTAGGCGTCCTGCGAGACCGCGCTGTGGCGGTAAAGATGAACCAGTGCGCCCGCCCAGGCCGGCGCCAGCAACAGATAGGTGATGATCGCGCCCGCCGCCGTGACGCCGGCTCCGCGCGCGGGCGCCAGGCCCAGCAGGCTGGCCAATAGCAGCGGCGCAACCAGCGCCAGGGCGATCATCAGCAGCTTCGGAACCTTGCCCTTGGTCAGCGGGAAGGCGCTCAGCACCCGCATGCGCGACTGCTCGATCGTCGCCGGCGCCGTGAAGGAAAGGCGCAGACCCAGCCAGACCAGGACGGCCAGTCCAGCCACGGGAGCAAGACCGACCACCACGCCGCCGGGACCGGCGGTGGCCAGGGCGCTCTTCCAGGCCTCGGCGGAACCGACATCGAGATTGGGCGCGCTGGCGCGGGCGACACCCAGGGCGATGGCGCCGATCAGCACCAGCAGGATCGAGCCGATCAGCAGCAACAGGCCCAGCACCATCAGGCAGCCGCCCAGCAGCCGCCACTCGTCGCGGCCCCAGCGCAAGCCCTTCAGCCCTGGGGCGCGTCCGAACGCGCGGCGGAACAGCGCGCCCTGGGCGATGACCAGCGCGGCCAGCAGGGCCTGCAGACGCAAGCCCGGCGGCAGGTAGCCGGCGGCCAGGGTCAGGACGATGGCCGCCAACAACGCCGCCCAACACGCCCGGATCGAAGCGCCGAGGTCGGACACGCCCGCGCGCAAGGCGCCGCCGACGCTGGCCGATCCGTCCGTCATCCGATCAATCCCTCTCCACGCCCGACGACGAGTCGTCGCCAGCCCCTGCAATCTATGGCCTCGCCGCGGTTCTGGCGATGGTGTCGCGCGGAGGCAATCGGATTTCGATCCAGGCCGTCGCCGGACCGCTAAGCCTGGGACGGAACCGGCTCGCGCAGCGCGCGATAGGCCGCCGCCCAAGGCGCGCAGAACACGGTCAGCACCAGGGTCGACAGCACCACCCATGCAAAGCCGGCGATGCTGATCACCGGTCCCAACCTGCGGACGATCTCCATCGGCGGCTGGCGGACCAGGGCCTCGACCGCACCAGGCTCGAACAGCCAGCTCATCTGGCCGCCCAGCGCGAAGATTCCGCCCAGGACCAGCGCGCCGAACACCACCTGCATGCCAATCAGGAACACCATCAGCAGCAGGGTCACGCCCAGCAGCTGGCCGACATGGCCCTTGGTGAAGCTCCAGGATTCGAACAGCCGGAACTGACGATCGACGAAGGTCATCGGCGCGGCCATCGACAGCTTCAGCGCCACCCACACGAAGAGAGCCAGCGCCGCAAGGCCGACCACGATCGCTGTCCCGATTGTGGCGGGGCCCTGGCCGCCGCCGCCGACCGAGACGACCGCCACGACCACCACGCCCAGCAGCATGACGACGAGGAAGGCGATGTAGGCCAGCACGTATTCGACCAGGAACAGCAGCGTCAGCCAGCCCTCGCGCGCGCCCAGCCGCAGATAGCCGAAGCGCGAATCCGCCGGCTCCAGCACGGCTCGGAACACCGCCGAGCAGATCACCGCCTTCACGGCCGTCGACCACAGCCAGAACAGCAGCTGGAACAGCATTATCCCCGACTGGATCCGCATGATCTGCTCGACCATCCGGGGATCCTGGGCGTCGGTGGTCTGGGCGCTCAGCTGCATGATGGCCGCCAGCTGGGGGCCAGCGATCCAGACAAGAATATAGGTCGGCAAGACGGCCGCGATCAGCAGCGCCAGGCCCCACGCCAGCACCGCCAACGGCTTGCGCGCGATGACGCCGAAGCCGGCGGTCGCCGCTTCGCCCACGGAAAACCTGGCCATGCTCCCTCCCATGTCCGCCAGGCGCCCGGCCCGGCTCAGTTGCGCGAGCCTACACGCAGGTTTCGCCAAGCGACAGCCGGAGGTATAGGGCGCCCCATGACCATGAATTCGTCGTCCTCGCCCGCCCCCTTCGAGCCCGTGCACATCATCGGCGGCGGCCTCGCCGGCTCCGAAGCCGCCTGGCAGGTCGCCCAGAGCGGCGTGCCGGTCATCCTGCACGAGATGCGCAAGGACGATGCGAGCGGCAAGGTCATCACCGACGCTCACCAGACCGATGGGCTGGCCGAGATGGTCTGCTCCAACTCGTTCCGCTCGGACGACTGGCAGTTCAACGCCGTGGGGCTGCTGCACGCCGAAATGCGCAAGCTGGACAGCCTGATCATGTCGTGCGCCGACCAGCACCAGGTGCCGGCCGGCGGCGCCCTGGCCGTCGACCGCGACGGCTTCTCGGCCGAGGTCACCCGCCGCCTCGAAGCCCATCCGCTGGTCGCCATCGTCCGCGAGGAGATCGCCGGCCTGCCGCCGCAAGACTGGGACAACGTCATCGTCGCCACCGGTCCCCTCACCTCGCCGGCCCTGGCTCAGGCGATCCTGGACCTGTCGGGCGAAGGCCAGCTGTCCTTCTTCGACGCCATCGCGCCGATCATCCACTTCGACTCCATCAACATGGACGTCGCCTGGCGCCAGTCGCGCTATGACAAGGAAGGCCCCGGCGGCGACGCGGCCGCCTATATCAACTGCCCCATGAACAAGGCGCAGTACGAGGCCTTCATCGACGCGCTGCTCGCCGGCCCGAAGTCCGAGTTCAAGGAGTGGGAGAACGTCCCGTATTTCGACGGCTGCCTGCCGATCGAAGTGATGGCCGAGCGTGGCCGCGAGACCCTGCGCCACGGCCCGATGAAGCCGGTTGGCCTGACCAACCCGCGCGACCCGACCGTCAAGGCTTACGCCATCGTCCAGCTGCGCCAGGACAACGCGCTGGGCACGCTGTGGAACATGGTCGGCTTCCAGACCAAGCTGAAGCACGGCGTCCAGGCCGAGACCTTCCGGATGATCCCGGGGCTGGAGAACGCCCAGTTCGCCCGCCTGGGCGGCCTGCATCGCAACACCTTCATCAACTCGCCCAAGCTGCTGGACAAGTCGTTGCGCATGAAGGTCCAGCCGCGCCTGCGCTTCGCCGGCCAGGTCACCGGCGTCGAGGGTTATGTCGAGAGCGCCGCCATGGGCCTCTTGACCGGCCGCTTCGCCGCCGCCGACCGCAAGGGCGCGCCGATCGACGCCCCGCCCCCGACAACGGCTCTCGGAGCCTTGGTCGAGCACATCACCGGCGGCCACCTGGAAGCGGGCAATGGTCCGGGCAGCTTCCAGCCGATGAACATCAACTATGGCTTGCTGCCGCCGCTGGAGGCTCCAAAGGTCGACGAGGACGGTAAGAAGATCCCGCTGAAGGAACGCGGCCGCGCCAAGAAGCGGTTGATGAGCCTGCGGGCGCTGAAGGATCTGGAAACCTGGGCGGGGCTGTAGGGCCCTTCGCGGCCCCGTCCCGCGCCATCACGGCCGCCCCCCCGCAGACGCCGGGGAGGAAGGGCAATCGCACCGCCGCTCCCCCTCCGAGCCCTTAAGGGCCGCCCTTGCGCGCGAGGTCGCCGGGGCCCGTAGAAGGCTTCGATATCACTGGTCTCCACTAGAAGTTTCAACCCCTTGGTCGGCATGTAGCCGGTTATTTGAACCGATCCGAACGCGGCCTTATTGCAGCACCCGGTTTCGTTTCAGGCGATACGATCGCAAATGACACCGGTTTCTCTTGCCTATGACACCGGTAACCGCTAGCGCTATGGGCCATTGGGGGACCGACCACACGTCTAGAAGAGCCGGGCCCCTTTCGACTTTCTGGGAGGGAACCGTGCAAAATCATTCCAAGCATCGTCGCGCTCGTGCGCTGCTGGCTCAAACCTCGCTGGGCGCGCTGACGCTCGCCGCCGCCCTGAGCGTCTCGGGCGTCGCCCTGGCCCAGGAGCAGGCCGCTCAGCCCGCGCCCGCCGAAGCCGAGCCGGCTGAAGTCGAAGCCGTCGTCGTCACGGGCTACCGCGCCGCCGTGCAGAGCGCGCTGAACCTGAAGCGCAACTCGAACACGATGGTCGACGCGATCAACGCAGACGACATCGCCGACTTTCCCGACGCCAACCTCGCCGAGTCCCTGCAGCGCCTGCCCGGCGTCTCGATCGATCGCGAGAACGGCGAAGGCCGCACCATCACCGTCCGCGGCCTGGGCAGCGACTTCACCCGCGTCCGCCTGAACGGCCTGGAAGCCTTGTCGACCGCCGGTCCGTCGAACTCGGGCGACAGCGCCAACCGCTCGCGCGGCTTCGACTTCAACACCTTCGCCTCGGAGCTGTTCAACGCCCTGAAGGTCCAGAAGACCGCCTCGGCCGAGACCGACGAAGGTTCGCTGGGCGCGACGGTCGACCTGGAGACCGGCCGTCCCCTGAACTACAAGGGCCGCCGCATGGCCCTGTCGGTGCAGGACGCCTACTACAAGAACGGCGGCTCCCACGCACCGCGCGTCGCCGCCCTGGTCTCGGACCGGTGGGACACCAACTGGGGCCAGTTCGGCGCCCTGTTCTCGGTCGCCTACAACAAGCGCAGCCAGATCATCGACAGCTACCAGCGCCAGGCGGGCCAATCGGACTACGCCTATCGCCAGGCCACGTTCCTGGGTACGGGCTCGACCACTTCCACGCCGCGCCGCCAGGGCTTCGCCGCCCCGACGGGCACGTCGTGCAACAACGGCGTGATCCCGGGCGTCAACATCACCAACTCGGCCGTCTGCGCCGCGCTGGTGGGCTCCGACCCGACCGCCTACAACCTGGTCAACAATCCCTCGAGCGCCACGGTCGTCGGCTCGGGCATCACCGCGCCCGGCGCCCTGACCCGCATCCCGGCCCTGGCCACATTGAACCAGCAGGACCTGGACCAGAAACGCACCGGCCTGACCGGCGCCCTGCAATGGCGTCCGACCAGCCGCACCACCGTGTCGCTGGACTGGGCGTATTCGGAGCTGGAGCAGTCCTCGATCAACTATCAGGTCCAGACCGTCGGCCTGAACCGCAACAACACCAACGCCGCCCTGAACACCATCACTGCCGGCGCCACCGCCGCCGCCAAGCGCGCCCTCTACGCCAGCTGCACGGCTCGCGCGGCCAGCGCCATCCAGGACGCCATCGACTGCGGCCAGGCCCAGAACGGCGGCGCGCTCGTCGCCGGCATGAGCAACAGCTACAACCCGTTCAACCTGGATCCCTACGACTACTACAACAACCCGGCGTCGGTGGGTTATGTGGCCGATCCGACCGGCACGGCCATGCTGACCCAGTTCATCGGCCGCCCCTCGGTCAAGCTGATCGACGCCGCCCTGTCGCCCACCGGCGCTAACGCCGACTATCTGAAGCTGGGCAATGTCGACCTGCGTTCGGCCGCCGACGCCTCGTTCTTCACGACCTACTTCCGCCAGACGTCGCTGCGCCTGGACCACGAGTTCAACGACAACTTCTCGATGTCGGCCATCTACGGCAAGTCGTCGTCGAACAATAAGACGCAAGGCCTGCTGGCCGACTTCATCCGCCTGGACAGCGGCCAGGGTGTGGCCGGCAACGACTATGTGACCTACGACGCCCGCGGCGGCGGCGACATGCCGGTGCTGAACCTGGGCTTCGACGCCACCCAGGCCAGCGCCTGGGACTTCGTGAAGGGCTATTCGGCGCTGCGCAACTACATGCGCTATACACGTAACGACTACGAGACGATGCGCGTCGACTTCAAGTACGACCTGGACAGCAACACCGCCGTCAAGTTCGGCGTGAGCCAGCGCAAATATGGCTTCGGCACCTCGGAATATCGCCGCCTGACCGGCGAGACGCTGAACCCCAGCCTCAAGGAGGCCGGCTCGAACGTCGCGGCGGTCAGCAAGGTCATCAACTGGGGCACGGGCCTGAAGGTCCCGGAAGGCACGACGACCGCCTTCCTGGCGCCCGACCTGAAGAAGATGACCGATCTGATCGGCTTCGACTGCAACTGCATCAACAAGTATGGCGACTGGCGCCTGTCGTACCTGGCCAGCGCGGCCAACCGCTATTCGGTCGACGAGAAGGACACCAGCGCCTACGTCCAGTTCGACTACGACACCGAGTTGTTCGGTCGCGAGCTGCGGGGCAATGTCGGAACGCGCTACGCCCTGACCGAGGTCGACTCGGATGGTCTGACCAACACCTCGCGTCCGATCTCGGGCTCGAACAAGTACCACGACATCCTGCCCTCGCTGAACGTGTCGTACGAGGTCTACGACAACATGCTGTTGCGCTTCGGCGCGGCCAAGGTCATGGCCCGTCCGCTGCTGTCCAACCTGGCCCCGAACGTAACCGCGATCAGCGTGCCGACCAACGGGGCCACGGTCGGCGGCTCGCTGACGGTCGGCAATCCCAAGCTGGATCCGTTCCGCGCCACCAATCTGGACCTGTCGCTGGAGTGGTACTTCGCGCCCGGCGCCCTGGTCTCGGTGGCCGTGTTCAACAAGGACATCTCGAGCTTCCCGCAGACCCTGGTGTCGTCGGCCTCGCTCAGCTCGTTCCTGGACGCCGACGCTATCGCGGCCCTGCGCGCGGCCCAGACCAACGCCCTGGCCGTGTCATATATCGACAACAACAACCCGTTCGACGTCCGTCAGTTCGGCAACGCCCCGGGCGGCTACATCCGCGGCATCGAGTTCAACTACCAGCAGGACCTGACCTTCCTGCCCTGGTACTTCAAGAACCTGGGCGTGCAGTTCAACGCCACCCACCTGGAGTCGGAACTCGAATACATCGTGACCCCGGCCAACGCCCGCCTGGGCACGCCGGCCGTAACGGCCAAGGGCCCGTTCACGGGCGCCTCGCCCGACGCCTTCAACTTCACGGTCTACTACGAGGTCGAGAAGTTCAGCGCCCGCCTGTCGTCGGCCTACCGCGCCAAGTACCGGACGCAGTACCCGATCGCGACCGGCACCTGCGAGCCGGGCTTCTGCGACAGCCCGCTGGTCAACGACTTCCTGGGCAACAGCAGCACGTTCAACCTGGATGGCTCGATGACCTACAAGTTCAACAAGTACATGACCTTGTCGATCGACGCCCTGAACCTGACCAACCAGACCGAGAACCGCTGGGCCTATCAGAACGACCCGGTCGTCACGCGCTACGCCGCCGTGGGCCGCTCGATCTTCGCCGGCATCCGGTTCGTCTATTAAGCGTTATTTCCTCCCAACGCTTGACTGGGGGCCGCGTCATCGACGCGGCCCTTTCTTTTGGCCTCGATCGGACGGCGAAGACCGCGCGTGGCGGGGTCCTGGGGGATGTAGCGGAAACCCTTCAGCACGATCTTCAGGGCCTCCCAGTGGATCGCCGCCAGCACGCCGGCGACCTGCCAGGGATGTGCGGCCAGCGCCTTCCAGATCCCCGCGTCGGTCAGGTCCCGGCGCTCGCCCGAGAAGGTTGCGGCCAGCACCAGTCCTGCCTCGTCCGCAACGTCCACGCCGACATGCACGACGTCGCCCGGCGGCCGGATCTCGAACGCGTAGTCCAGGTCCATGGGCAGAAACGGCGAGACGTAGAAGGCCTTGCGCGCGCCCTGCTCCACCCAGCCGCCCCGCACCCGGTCGGCGGACAGGACATAGTCATGGCGCTGGCCGAAGGTGTTGCGCACGGCGTGGAGCGTCGCCACCAGCCGCCCCGTCTCGTCATGGCAGAAGAACACGCTCAGCGGATTGAAGCCCTTGCCCAGGATGCGCGGCATGGCCAGCACGCTGACCCGCGAAGCCTCCAGACCGCGCGCCCGCGCCTTGGCCAGCACCTCGTCCTTCAGAGAAGCCGCAGGATCGTCCAGATGATCGCGATCGTGGAAGCCGATCAGGTTGAAGCGCCCGCGCGAGAACCGCTTCAGCCGCGCGTCCAGGGCGTTGATCTCGTCCAAGTCGAGCAGCAGCATGAAGACGCGATAGCGCAGGCGGTGGCGCCGTGGCCGCGCGCGGTCGTGGACCACATGGCCGGCGTACAGCGCCGAGCGGATCACGCGACCAGCTCCCGCTCCGGCTCGACCTCGTGACCGTCGAGGAAGATGCGGCCCGACGGATCGGGCGTCAGCCAGGGGCGATGCACGCCGCCCAGCTGCTCGGCCACGGCCAGCCCCGCCTGCAGTCCGTCCTCGTGGAAGCCCGAACCAAAATAGGCCCCGCAGAACCAGGTCCGACGCCGCCCCTGCAGCGACCACAGCCGCCGCTGGGCCAGCATGGCCGGGCCGTCGAACAGCGGATGCTCGTACACCTGGTCGTGCAGCGCGCCGGCGGGATCCCGCTCGGGGTTCAGCGACAGGAAGAACGGCGCGTCGCCGCCCAGCGGCTGCAGCAGGTTCATCCAGTAGGTGACGCCGCCGTCGTCGCCTCGGCGCCCCACATGATTCCAGCTGGCCCAGGCAGAACGGCGGCGCGGCATCAGCTCGGGGTCACGATGCAGGACGGCGCGGTTGCGGCTGTAGCGGAACGCGCCCAGCAGGTCGCGCTCCTCGGCCGACGGCGTGGCCAGCATCCGCAGCGCCTGGTCGGCGTGGGCGGCGATCACCACCTGGTCGAAGCCGCGGACATCGCCTGTGGCGTCCTCGATGCCGGCGCCCTCGGGCCCGCGATGGATCGCCTTCACCGGCCGCCCCAGCAGGATCTCGCCCGAGACGCCGGCGGCCAGCTTCTCGACATAGCGCGCGCTGCCGCCGACCACGGTCCGCCAGATCGGGCGCTTATTGATCGGCAACATCAGGCCGTGATTGTCGAAGAACCGTAGCAGGGCCGCGGCCGGGAACTCGCGGATGTCGCGCAGCGAGGCCGACCAGATCGCCGCGGCCTGGGGCAGCAGGTGATCCTCCTGGAACGCGCGTCCGAAGCCCTGGCGGCGCAGATACTCGTCCAGGCGGCACAGGCCGCCGGTCTCCAGCTCGGGCGGGATGCGACGACCCTCGCGGTAGAACCGCATGACGTCCAGCAGCATCTTCAGGAAGCGCGGGTTCACGGCGTTGCGCTTCTGGGCCAGAAGCCTGGTGCTGGAATATTCCAGCGCGCCGCCGTCCAGCGAGACGCCGAACGACATGTCACTGGGCGCGGTCTCCACGTCCAGATGCCGGAACAGAGCCGTCAGGTTCGGATAGTTCGGCTCGTTATAGACGATGAAGCCGGTGTCCACGGCCACACCGTCCGCCGTCACCGTATGGGCGTGGCCGCCCAGGCGGCTGTCGGCCTCGTACACGGTCACGTCGTGGCGGCGCGAGAGCAGCCAGGCGGCGGACAGGCCCGAGATCCCGGACCCGACGACGGCGATGGACAGGCGAGGACTAGCGGGGGCCAAGGCGATCTCCCAAGGGCGTCGGAGCGACGCTTTGAAAGCAGCTACGAAGAAGCCGGACGAATGGACGCATCTGTTGGCGAGGCCCGTCCGTAGCTGCTTGCGAGACCCACCGGAGGACGGAGCCCATGAGCCTGGTGAAGGCGGCGATCCATGCGTTCGAGGACGCCCCAGTGCCCGACATGGTCGCTCGCAAGGCGATCGATATGCTGGTCGGCGATGCGCGGCGACGGCTGAGCCGCGCGCCGACCGACGCCAGCCTCCTGTTCGCGCGCGCCATGGAGCGCCACCCGATCGCGACCCACACCGACGAGGCCAACGCCCAGCATTACGAGCTGCCCGCCGCCTTCTTCGAGGCCGTGCTGGGGCCACACCTGAAGTACTCCAGCGCCCTCTATCCGCCGGGCGCCACGAAGCTGGAACACGCCGAGGCCGAGGCGCTACGCGAGACCTGCCTGCACGCCGACCTGCGCGACGGCCAGGACGTGCTGGAGCTGGGCTGCGGCTGGGGCTCGCTGTCGCTCTGGATGGCCGAGCGCTATCCGTCCTCGCGGATTGTCAGCGTCTCGAACTCGGCCTCTCAACGCGCCTTCATCATGGCGCGCGCGGCGCAGCGAGGCCTGGCCAATCTGACGGTCGTCACCGCCGACATGAACGACTTCGATACGACGCGACGCTTCGACCGCGTGGTCTCGGTCGAGATGTTCGAGCACATGTCCAACTGGCGCGCCCTGCTGACGCGCGTGCGGGACTGGCTCAAGTCCGACGGCCGGCTGTTCCTGCACGTCTTCACCCATCGCACCACGCCCTACCGCTTCGAAGCCGACGACCCGGCCGACTGGATCGCTCAGTACTTCTTCAGCGGCGGCGTGATGCCCAGTCACGACCTGGCCGGCCAGTTTCCCGACCTGTTCGCGGTCGAGGCCGACTGGCGCTGGAGCGGTCAGCACTATGCCCGCACCGCCCGCCAATGGCTGGAGAACTTCGACGCCAATCGCGCGAGGATCGATCCGGTGCTGGCCGAGGTCTACGGCCCGCGCGCGGCGATCTGGCGGCGGCGCTGGAGGCTCTTCTTCCTGGCCACCGCCGGCCTGTTCGGTCATCGCGGCGGCCAGGAGTGGGGCGTCAGCCATTACCGCCTGCGTCCTGTTTCGGAGAGCGTCCGATGATCAAGTTCGCCGCCGGCTATGCCGCCGCCGCCCTCACCATGTTGATCCTGGACGGGATCTGGCTGACCCAGGCCGTACCGCGCCTGTACCAGCCTCGCATCGGCGAACTGCTGGCCGCCAAGCCATCGCTGCCGCCGGCCGTGGCGTTCTATCTGCTGTACGTCACCGCCATCGTGGTGCTGGCCATTATGCCAGCCCTCGGCCAGGGCGGCTGGCGGCGGTTGCTGGTCCATGCCGCGGTGTTCGGCCTGGTCGCCTATGCGACCTACGACCTCACCAACCAGGCGACTCTGAAGACGTGGTCGACCACCATCACGCTGGTCGACATGGCCTGGGGAACCCTGGTGACCACCGCCGCGGCCTCCGCCGGCTATGCGGTGATGCGCTGGCTATCGGCGCGTTAGGGGGCGGAGCCTTCCGGGCGCCGATGCGTTCGGCCGGTCATGGAACAGCTGAAGACCTGGTTCGCCGACGCCGCCCTGCTGCTCGGCTGGGCGCCGCCTTGGCTGGTCAGCACGCTGCTGATCGCCTTGGCCGTCGCCGTCGCCGTTTCGATCCATGCCGTCGTGGTCCAGCTGGTGCGGCGCGCTATCTCGCGGCACAGCGCCTTCTGGCAGCCGCTGATCGCGCGAACGCGGCGGCCGACGCGCCTGGCGTTCATCGTCGCCGCTCTCGGCCCCGCGGTCAGCGCCGCGCCGCTGACCGCCGGTCAGGCCGCGAGCGCCAAGCACGTGCTGATCGTGCTGTTCATCCTGCTTCTGGGCTGGATGGCCATGACGGCTCTGGACATCGGCGCGGCCCTCTATCTCAGGGGGTTCAAGGTCGACGTCGAGGACAACCTGCTGGCCCGCAAGCACGTCACCCAGGTGCGGATCCTGCGGCGGGCCATGGCCATACTGGTCGGGATTGTTACCCTGGCCCTGGCGCTGATGACCATTCCCGGCGTGCGCCAATGGGGCGTCAGCCTGCTGGCGGCCGGCGGCGCGGCCTCGCTGATCGTCGGCCTGGCCCTGCAGCCGCTTCTGACCAACCTGATCGCCGGCATCCAGATCGCCGTCACCCAGCCGATCCGCATCGACGACGCCGTGATCGTCGAGAAGGAATGGGGGAACATCGAGGAGATCAACGCCACCTATGTCGTCGTGCGCCTGTGGGACTGGCGGCGAATGGTGCTGCCCCTCAGCTACTTCATCCAGAACCCGTTCCAGAACTGGACGCGTGAAAGCTCGGCCCTGATCGGCACGGCCATGCTCTATGTCGATCCCGCCGCGCCCGTGGATCGCCTGCGCGCCAAGCTGGAGGAGATCGCCAAGGCCTCGCCCCTGTGGGACGGAAAGGTCGTCAATCTGGCCGTCACCGACCTGACCGCCGAGGTCATGGAGGTCCGCTGTCTGGTCAGCGCCCGCAACGCCGGCAAGACCTTCGATCTGCGCTGCGAGGTGCGCGAGAAGATGATGGCCTTCCTGCGCGACGAGCTGCCGGAAGCCTTCCCGCGCCGGCGCCTGGCCCTGGCGGCGGGCGAGGCGTAAAGGCCTCACCCCTTCCGCAAGTAAGAAAATTATGACTTAACAGGAGGCGCCGCGGCCACGAGATGGCGCGCGGTCGGGCGCCTGGGCGGAACTTCGCCTCCGGGCGCTTGTCGCGGAAGCGCGGCGAGCGCAGCCTGCTAGGGTTCGGGGATGGAGGCGAAAGCGGACGTGATCGGGGGTTTCGATATCGGGACCAGGGCCAAGGCGCGCTGCGACGCGCTGGGCGCACCCCCGTACAGCGAGGTCGAGGGCCAGCTCACGCGCCGCTTCCTGACGCCCGCCCATGCCGCCGCCCTGGAAGCGCTCGAAGGCTGGATGCGCGACGCCGGCATGGCCACGCGCCGCGACGCCGCCGCCAATCTGATCGGCCGCTACGAGGGCGGGACGCCGGGCGCCAAGGCCCTGATCATCGGCTCGCACATCGACAGCGTCCGCAACGGCGGACGCTACGACGGCCCCCTGGGGATCATGCTGGGCGTCGATGTGGTCGAGACGCTGCATCGCGCCGGTCGCCGCCTGCCGTTCGCGATCGAGGTCGTCGCGTTCGGCGACGAGGAAGGCTCGCGCTTCCCCGCGTCGATGAGCTGCAGCCGCGCCATCGCCGGGACGCTGGACCTCATGGCCCTGGAGATGAAAGACGCCGACGGCGTATCCGTCGCCCAGGCCCTGGCGGCGTTCGGCGGCGCCCCGGACCGCATCGTCTCCGCGGCGCGCAAGCCGGGCGATGTGCTGGCCTTCCTGGAGGCCCATATCGAACAAGGGCCCGTGCTGGAGGCCGAGGGTCTGGCGCTGGGCGTCGTCACCGCCATCGCCGCCCAGAAGCGGCTGATGGTAAAGATCATCGGGTCCGCCGGCCATGCCGGCACGACGCCGATGAACCTGCGCAAGGACCCCGGCCCCGCCGCCGCCGAGTGCATGCTGGCCCTGGAGCGGATCTGCCGCGCCGGGACCGACGGCCTGGTCGGCACGGTCGGCCGCATGACCGCCCTCCCCGGCGCGTTCAACGTTATTCCCGGCGCGGTCGAGTTCTCGATGGACATCCGCGCCGAGACCTCGGCGACGCGCGACGAGGCCGTGATGACCATCAGCGCCGAGATCCAAGCCATCGCCGCCCGGCGGGATCTGGTCGCCGAGATTCACCTGATGCAGGCCCTGGCCGAGAGCCCCTGCGACCCGTCGCTGACGGGCCTGCTTGAAGACGCCTTGGCGGATCTGTCCCTGCCCGCGCGCCGCCTGCCTTCGGGCGCTGGCCACGACGCCATGGTCATGGCCGACCTCACCCCTGTCGCCATGCTGTTCATCCGTTGCGAGGGCGGGATCAGCCATAACCCGGCCGAAGCCGTGACCGAGGCCGATTGCGCCCTGGCGGCGCGGGCCATGCTCCATTTCATCGACAAGCTAGAACGACGCGAACGCGCATGACCGAGACATTCAGAGAGCTAGACCACCCCGCCCGCCTGTTGATGGGTCCAGGCCCCATCAACGTCCATCCTCGCGTGCTGCGGGCCATGTCGGTGCAACTGCTGGGCCAGTTCGATCCCGAGTTCACCGGCTACATGAACGAGGTCATGGCGCTGTATCGCGGCGTCTTCCAGACCTCGAACCGCTGGACCTTCGTGGTCGACGGCACCTCGCGCGCGGGCATCGAGGCGGCGCTGGTCTCGACGCTTTGCCCCGGCGACGACGTGGTGGTGGTCAATGCCGGGCGCTTCGGCCTGCTGCTGGCCGAGATCGCCGAGCGGTGCGACGCCAAGGTGACCTTCGTCGAGGGCGAATGGGGCAAGGCCGTCGATCCCCAGCGGGTCGAGGACGCCGTCGCCCGCGTCAAGCCGCGCCTGGTGGCCTGCGTGCACGGCGACACCTCGACCACCATCGCCCAGCCGATTGAGGCCATCGGCGAAATTTGCCGCCGCCACGAGGCCCTGCTCTATGTCGACGCTACCGCGACCCTGGGCGGGATGGACGTTCCGGTCGACGCCTGGCGGGCCGACATCGTTACGGCCGGCCTGCAGAAGTGCCTGGGCGGCCCCTCGGGCTCGGCCCCGATCACGATCAGCGACCGCGCCGCCGACCATATCTTTGGTCGCCGCCATGTGGAAAAGGGCCTGGCTGGCCCCGGCGCGACGGGCGCAGGCCGCCGGATCGCCTCCAACTACTTCGACCTGGCCATGATCATGGACTACTGGTCCGACAAGCGGCTGAACCACCATACCGAGGCCGCCAGCATGCTGTTCGCGGCGCGGGAATGCGCCCGGATCGTACTGGAGGAGGGTCTCGAAGCCCGCTTCGCTCGGCATGCCCGGGCCGGCGCGGCGATGGTCGCCGGGATTGAGGCGCTGGGACTGCCCGTCTATGGCGACAAGGCCCACAAGATGACCAACGTCACCGGCGTGATCGCGCCCGCCGGCGTCGACTACGACCGGGTCAAGGCCCGCATGCGCACCGAGTTCGAGATCGAGATCGGCGCGGCGTTCGGCCCCCTGGCCGGCAAGATCTGGCGCATCGGGACCATGGGCGTGAACGCCCGCAAGCACGCGGTTCTCCAGACCCTGGCGGCGCTGGAGGCGGTGCTGCGCTGGGAGGGCTTCCGGGCCCCGGCCGGCGCGGGCGTCGACGCGGCGGCGAAGGTGTTCGGATGAGCTATCCGAGAGACCTCGTCGGCTACGGTGAACATCCGCCGCACGCCCATTGGCCGAACGGCGCCCGCGTGGCCGTGCAGTTCGTGCTGAACTACGAGGAAGGCGCCGAGCGGTCGGTCCTGCACGGCGATCCGGTCAGCGAGTTCTTCCTGTCGGAGATGGTCGGCGCCCAGCCCATCCAGGGCATGCGGCACATGTCGATGGAGAGCCTGTACGAATACGGCTCGCGCGCCGGCTTCTGGCGCATCCGCCGGCTGTTCGACGACTACCAGCTGCCGTTGACCGTGTTCGGCGTCGCCCAGGCCATGGAACGCCATCCCGACGCCGTCGAGGCGATGATGAAATCGGGCTGGGAGATCGCCAGCCACGGCTATCGCTGGATCGACTACCAGCACTTCACGCCCGAGCAGGAGCTGGAGCACATCCAGCAGGCCATCGAGATTCAGAGGCAACTGACCGGCGAGCGCCCCTTGGGCTGGTACCAGGGCCGCACCAGCCCCAACACCGCCCGGCTGGTCGCCGAGGAGGGCGGCTTCGTCTACGACGCCGACAGCTATGCCGACGACCTGCCTTATTGGGACGACCAGCACGGCCGGCCACAACTGATCGTTCCCTACACGCTGGAAGCCAACGACATGCGCTTCACGGCGGCCCAGGGCTTCAACACCGGCGAGCAGTTCTTCACCTATCTGCGCGACGCCTTCGACGCCCTCTATCTGGAGGGCGAGACCGCGCCGAAGATGATGAGCGTGGGCCTGCACTGCCGCGTGGTCGGCAAGCCCGGCCGCATCGGAGCCATGCGGCGTTTCCTGGAACACATCACCAAGCACGATCGCGTCTGGGTGGCCAAACGCATCGACATCGCCCGCCACTGGATCGCGATGCATCCGTACGGGACCGCCAAATGAGCCCCACCAATCAAATCCCGTCATCCCGCGACTTGTTCGCGGGACCCATGGTGCAGCTTGCGAGTGAGGGCGTGATCCCCTCCGCACCTGCGACGGATAAATGGGTCCCGCGCATGAAGCGCGGGATGACGACGCGGGGAGGTGTTTTGTGAGCTCCGCCCCTCCCCTCTCTCTCAAACTCCTCAACAGCATGAACCAGACGGGCTTCACCACCGCCCTGGGGTTCGCGTTCGAGCTGTCGCTCTGGGTCGTCGAGCGCGCCTGGAGCGAACGGCCCTTCGCCAGCGTCGAGGCCCTGCATGGCGCGATGATGGCCGTGCTGGACGCCGCCCCGCTCGAAGACAAGCTGGCCCTGATCCGCGCTCACCCGGAACTTGCCGGCAAGGCCGCGATCGCCAAGCAGCTGACCGCCGAGAGCAATGCCGAACAGGCCAGCGCCGGCCTCGACAGGCTGACGCCCGAGGAGTTCGCCCGCTTCCACCAGCTGAACGCCGCTTACAACGCGCGCTTCGGCTTTCCCTTCATCATCGCCGTGCGCCTGAACGACAAGGCCTCGATCCTGCGGGCCATGGAAACACGCGCGGCCAACGATGAGGCGGCCGAGATCGCCGAAGCGATCAGCCAGATCGGCCTGATCTCGAAACTCCGACTGCTCGACGCGGTGACCGATTGATGGATTACGATTTCGCCGCCTGGGCCGGCATGGCGCTGCGCTGGCTGCACGTGGTCGCGGGCGTGGCCTGGATCGGCGCGTCCTTCTACTTCGTCTGGCTGGACAACAATCTGCGTGACCCGGATCCCCCGAAGGACGGCGTAAAGGGCGAGCTGTGGGCCGTGCACGGCGGCGGCTTCTACCATTCGCAGAAGTACATGGTGGCTCCGGCGCATATGCCCGATCACCTGCACTGGTTCAAATGGGAGGCCTACACCACCTGGCTGTCGGGCTTCGCCCTGCTGACCGTGCTCTACTATGTCGGCGCGCCGGTCTATCTGATCGACCCGGCCAGGCACGCCTTCACCCAAGCCCAAGCCATCGGCGTCGGACTGGCCTTCATCTTCGGCGGCCTGCTGGTCTACGAGGCCCTGTGCCGCTCGCCGCTAGGCAAGAACGGCAAGCTGTTCGGTCTCGTCTGGTTCGCAGTGCTGACCGCGGCGACCTGGGCGCTGACCCAGCTGTTCTCGGACCGCGGCGCCTTCATCCACGTGGGCGCGATCATCGGCACCTGCATGGTCGGCAACGTCTTCCTGATCATCATCCCCAACCAGCGCCGAATCGTCGCGGACATGCTGGCCGGCCGGCCCGTCGACCCGCGCCTCGGGGCCATGGGCAAGCAACGGTCGGTGCACAACACCCACATGACCCTGCCGGTCATCTTCATCATGATCAGCAACCACTATCCGGCGATCTCGGGACACCCGAAGGCCTGGTTGTTGCTGGCCATGATCAGCGCGGGCGCGATCTCGATCCGCTACTTCTTCATCCAGCGCCATTTCGGCCGGATCCGCCACGAATTCCTGTTCTACGGGGCGATGCTGGTCTTCGGGGCGACGGCGACCGCCTCGATGAAACCCAAGGACAAGGTCGAGGTCTCCGACGTCGTGCCCTTCACCACCGCCGAAGCGATCATCCAGAAGCACTGCGTCATGTGCCACGGCGCCAGACCGACTCACCCCGGCTTTTCAGCGCCGCCCTTGGGCGCGACCTTCGACACGCCTGCGCATATCCAGGCCTACGCGCCGAAAATTCACGAGCGCGCGGTGGCTTCCACCAGCATGCCCCTTGGCAACGAGACCGGCATGACCGATGAGGAGCGGGCCCAGCTGGGCGCCTGGATCAAGCAGGGAGCCAAGATCCCGTGACGACCGACGCCGTCCTGGACGCGCAAGCCAAGACCGACTCCGAGGCCGCCCCGCGCAAGCGCAACGCCGAGCGGACGCGCAAGGCGATCCTCGCCGCGGCGCTCAAGGAGTTCGCCCAGGCCGGCTTCGCCGGGGCCCGGATCGAGAAGATCGTCAAGGCCGCCAAGTGCAACATCCGGATGCTGTACCACTACTTCGGGGACAAGAAGGGCCTGTACATGGCCGTCCTCGAGAGCGCCTACATGGACCTGCGGGCCCGCGAGGCCGAGCTGAAGATCGATTTCGATAAGCCGCTGGAAGGCTTCCTGGAGCTGCAGCGCTTCACCTTCGACTATTTCGAGAAGAACCCGCGCTTCGAGGGGCTGCTGCGCAACGAGAACCTGCAGCACGGCAAGTTCGCCGCCCAGTCGCGGGTGGTGACCGAGACCGCCTTCCCCCTGCGCCGCACGATCGAAAAGCTGATCGAGAGCGGCCAGGCCAAGGGTCTGTTCGGGCCGGACCTGGATCCTGTGCAGATCTACGTGACCATCGCGGCCATGAGCCGCTTCCACCTGGCCAACGGCTATTCGCTGTCGGCCACGCTGGACACCGACATGAGCGCCCCCGAGTGGCGCAAGGCGCGGCTGGACCACGCCCTGGCGCTGCTCGAAGGCTATCTCACGCGCGGCGCGCGTTAAGGCTTGGCGGGCGCCGCTGCGGCCGGGGCGGTCGCGAGCGGCGGGCCGCTGAACTCGGCCTCAATAGCGACTTGGACCTCGTCGCCGACGCCCATGGTCGTGCCGGGCGCGGGCACGCCGAAGGCGATACCGAAGTCCGAGCGCTTGAACGTTCCCTTGGCCGAGAAGCCGACGCGGGCGTGCGGGTCCATCGGATGACCGGCATAGCCGCCGTTGTAGGTGACATCCAGGGTCACCGGCTTGGTCACGCCGTGCAGGGTCAGGTCGCCGGTCACCTTGCCGGTGTCGGGCCCGGTTGTCTCGATCCTGGTCGATTTGAAGGTGATGGCCGGATAGGTCGCGGCGTTCAGCCACTGCGGGCCGGTCAGCTCGGCCAGGAAGCCCTCGGGCGGCGCCGGCAGGGTCAGGGACTTGGGATCGATCGTCGCCTCCAGCGTGCTGGCGCCGGCGTTGTTCTGGTCGAAACGCAGCTTGGCGTCGAAGTCGGCGAAGGCGGCCGTGTAGTTCGAGAAGCCGAGGTGGCTGACCTGGAACACCAGGGTCGCGTGGTGCTTGTCCAGGGTGTAGTCGCCGGCCGGAATATCGGCCTTGGGCGGCTTGGGCGCGGTATTGGCGGGAGGCGCGGCGACGACGGGCGGGTCGGCCTTCTTGTCGGCGGGCTGCGGCGAACAGGCGGCGAGCGCCAGCAGGGCCACGATGGGCAGGATCGATCTCATGCGGTTCCCTCCGATGGTTCCCGACTTGTCGCCGGCCGTCCGGCTGGAGCGCTGCGCCCCTACGCCGACGTAGCGTCAACGTGGGGGCGCGATGCGGGTTGCGGAAGAGGGCCGCGGTCAGGCCGCCGTGAACATGTCGGCCGTGACGAGGGACGAGGTCACGCCCTTGAGCAGGACCACCTGGTCATATCCCGCATGCGCCGCATCGTTGTCGGCGACGACAAAGGTGTCGAAGCCGGCGCTGATGATCAGGTACTTTTGACTGAGACCGCCCGCTTGGTACTGGGTGTGGTAGGCGTCGATCAGCAAGGCCGAGCTTTCGCTGATCTTGCCGGTATTGAAGTTAAAGTCCGCCGTCAGCCGCAGGATGTCGCTGTCCTTGACCGTCGCCGGCGCGCCGGAGAAGGCCAGCTTGTCGCCGGGGCCAAAGTCGAGGACCACATCGCGGAAGACCAGACTGGACGTGAACTGACCATCTCCCGCCATGAACTTGAAGACATCCGCGCCCGCGCCGCCAACCAAGGTGTCGTTGCCCTTGCCGCCGTTGAGGATGTCGTCGCCCGCACCGCCGTTCAGCAGATCCGGGTCATCCGCGCCGACCAAGACGTCCGCGCCGCCGGCGTCGATCACGCCGCCGGTCGGCTTCAGATCGAGCATGTTGACCGAAACGATGCTGGAATAGCCGAAGATGATCATCCGGCCGCCGTCATCGCTGAGCGTCACGAGATTCCCGAGAAGACCGTTATAGGGTCCTGCGCCGATGTCCGCGCCAACGGCGAAGACCTGTTCCAACGCCCAGGTTTTGGCTGAGAACTTAAAGATCTTATCGCTGGCTGCATCGACGACGAACAGGTGCTGCCCATCCGCGCTGAAGTCCAGGCCATAGACACTGGTCATTTCTGGGTAGGAGGCTTTGAGATTGAACTGGTATTGCAGATACTGGTCGTAGATCTGGATTCCACCCCCGGCATATTGCGCCGTGACCAGTCCATTGTTGGAGACCGCCATGACGCCGGAATTGCTGCCCAAGCCGCTGGCGTAGACGCCACGCTCGGCGATCTGCTGCGGCAAGGCGTTCAGCAGGGCTAGCGGCGCGTCCGATAGTCCGGCCGGTCCGACCAGCGCATACATGCCGTCGTGGCTCGTGGTCAGGGTCGCGCTCTGATAGTAGTCCGCCGCCCCCCGCGAGAACACGCCCACATAAGGGTTGAACGAGGTGATCGGCGTCCAGCCGCTGCCGCCGAAGTCCTGCGTCAGGACGATCGTGTTCCCCGCCAGGAACGCTGCGTCCGCGAAACCGCGGTCATAGCCGTTCGCCTTGGTCGTGTAGTCAGTCACCACGCCGGTGTTCAGGTTCAGGACGTGGACCCTGGCCGTCGCCGAATAGTCCCACTGCTCGCCCACGGCGTTCGTGACCTCGCGTTCGGCCGCCACCAGGAACTGACCGTCCCTGGAGACATCAATGCCGCCCAGCTGCGTACCGACCTTGATGCGCGCCGTGACCTCGCCGCTCTGGGCGTTGATGGCCGTTATGTAGCCGTCCTTGTCGGAGACGTAGACGGTGCGGCCGTCGGCCGAGATCACCGCGTCGCGGAAATCGCTGTTCGCGGAGGTGGCGATCACCTTGGTCTTGGCCACGTCATCGACGGTCGCCGTCGTCGACGACGACGTCAGCGTCACCGTCTTGTCGGCGAACTGCAGCCTCTCGACGTTCAGCAGGGTGTCGACGCCCTCGGCACCGCGCACGGTCCAGGTCCCGTTGGCGTTCTTGGTCCAGGTGTAGTCCTTCGACGCGCCGCGGTAGATCGCCGTGTCGGTTCCGGCCCCGCCGTCGATGATGTCGTCGCCCTTGCCGCCCTCGAAGGTGTCATCCTGGACGCCGCCGATCAGGATGTCGCAGAAGGCCGATCCCTTCAGGCCCTCGATGTTCACCAAGGTGTCCACGCCCGCGCCCAGGGTGTCTTGCGCCACACCGACCTTGGCGAGATCGACCCGCACCGCCGCGAAGGAGGAGTCGTACGAGGCGACGTCGATGCCCGCGCCGCCGTCGATCAGATCGTCGCCCGTGTAGCCGTCCAGAACATTGTTCTGGGCGTCGCCCTTGATCTTGTCGTTGAAGGACGTGCCGATGACGTTCTCGACGCCGTCCACCGTGGCATAGGCTTGATAGCCGGTTTGCTGGCGGGTTGTGATCGACAGATCGATTTCCGCGCCCTGGCCGTTGGTGTTGTAGCCATTCAGCAGTTGAAGCGTGTCCGACCCGGCGCCGCCGTGCACAATGGCGTCACTGAACATGCCGGACAGTAGCAGAAGGTCGTCTCCGTCGTCGCCGTACAGCGTCGCCGTACCAGAGCCCAACATGACCACCCGATCATTGCCGGCGCCGCCGATCAGGATCTCGTCGTTGCTGGTGTGGCTGCTGACGACACGGTCGTCGCCGTCGCCGCCGTCCAGCGTATCGTTGCCGCCCGAAGCGACCAGCATGTCGTCGCCGGCGTCGCCAAACAGGTAGTTCTCGGCCGCGTTGCCATAAATGATGTCGTCATAGGCTGAGCCCATCACGGCTTCGATCGAGTTCAGCGTGTCGCTGATAGTCATCGTGCCGTCGCGGCTTCTGGTCTTGTTGACATCCAGTTCGACCACCACCGCGCGGTCGCTGAACGCGTAGTCGACCGTGTCGAAGCCGTCGCCGCCGTCGATGATGTTGACGCCCGCGCCGCCCGAAAGGTGGTCATCGCCCGCCCCGCCGACGAGCTTGTCGTCGCCCGCGTCGCCCCACAGGTAGTTGTCCTTGGCGTCGCCGGTCAGCACGTCGTTGAACTTGCTGCCATACAGATGCTCGACGCCGGTGATCGTGTCGGTCCCGCTGCCGCCGGTGTTCTGGGCCGTGGTCTTGTTCAGGTCGACGGTGACGCCGGCCGTGGCGTCCTCGTAGGACGACCAGTCCCAGCCCGCCCCGCCCTTGATCACGTCGTCGCCCGCGCCGCCGACCAGATAGTCGTCGCCGTCGCCGCCATCCAGCGTGTCATTGCCGGCCGAGCCCCACAGGGTGTCGTCGCCCTTGCCGCCGCTGACGGTGTCATTGCCCGCCCCGCCGACCAACATGTTGGCCTCGGCGTTGCCGGTCAGGGTGTCGTTGAAGGCCGAGCCGTAGAGGTTCTCGATGCTGGTCAGCTTGTCGGTTCCGGCCCCGACGGTGTTCTGGGTTCCGGTGAGGTTGAGGTCGACCTTCACGCCGGCCGCGGCGTCCTCGTAGGCCGCCCAGTCGTTGCCGGTCCCGCCGTCGAGGGTGTCGTTTCCGGCCCCGCCCAGGATGTAGTCGTCGCCGTCGCCGCCCTGCAGGATGTCATTGCCGTCGTTGCCGGCCAGGACGTCGTCGCCCGCCCCGCCCTTCAGCGTGTCATTGCCGCCATAGCCGTAGATGGTGTCGCTGTCCGCGCCGCCCGTCAGCGTATCGGCGCCTTGCGTGCCCTGCAGATCCATTCCGAACTCCCTCGAACCAAACGCAACCTCTGTTTGACCTAGCGCGTGCAAGAGCGGGGCCGCAGCCCATTCAGCTTTTGCGGGAGTTCGGGCCGACGTCGCCGTCTTGGATTGAGAGGGCCGTGCCGTTTCGGCACACAGCGGGCGACACTAAACATTTGTTCGAATCCCTCTTCCGCCGCCCCTGCCCGGCCCGCTAAGCTCCGGCGAACCAGGAGGAGAGACGCATGAAGGCCGCTGTTCTGCGCGAGGTGGGCAAGCCCCTCGAGATCGAGACCGTGGCCATCGGCAAGCCGGGCCCGCGCGAGGTGCTGATCCGCACCAAGGCCGCCGGCGTCTGCCACTCCGACCTGCACTTCGTCGAAGGCTCGTACAGCCACCCGCTGCCCGCCGTGCTGGGCCACGAGAGCGCCGGGATCGTCGAGGCGGTCGGCAGCGAGGTGCGGACGGTCAAGGTCGGCGATCACGTCATCACCTGCCTCAACCCCTATTGCGGCCACTGCGAGGTCTGCCTGACGGGGCACATGAATCTGTGCGTCAGTCCCGAGACCCGCCGCGGCAAGACCGAGGCGCCGCGGCTGTTCAAGGAAGACCTGAACGGCGGAACCGGCCCGATGGCCCAGTTCCTCAATCTGTCGTCCTTCGCCGAGATGATGCTGGTCCACGAGCACGCCTGCGTCGCGATTCGCAAGGACATGCCGTTCGACCGCGCCGCCCTGATCGGCTGCTCGGTAATGACCGGTGTCGGCTCGGTGATGCACACCTCCAACGTCCGGCCGGGCGAGACCGTGGCGGTGATCGGCTGCGGCGGCGTCGGTCTGGCCACGATCAACGGCGCGGCGATCACGGGCGCGGGCCGGATCATCGCCATCGACCGCGTGGCCTCCAAGCTGGAATTGGCCAGGACCTTCGGCGCGACAGACGTGATCGACGCCTCGGCCGTCGACGACATCGCCAAGGCCGTCGTTGAGCTGACCGGCGGCGGCGTGCAGCACAGCTTCGAGGCCATTGGCCTGAAGGCCACGGCCGAAGCCGCGTTCAAGATGCTGCGCCGAGGCGGCACGGCCAATGTCATCGGCATGATCCCGGTCGGGACCAAGATCGAGCTGCACGGCGTCGACTTTCTCGGCGAGCGCCGCATCCAGGGCAGCTACATGGGCTCCAACCGCTTCCCGGTCGACATGCCGCGCCTGGTCGACTTCTACATGTCGGGCAAGCTGAAGCTGGACGAACTGATCTCGCGGCGGATCAAGCTGGAGGACGTCAACTCGGCGTTCGACGAGCTGAAGCGCGGGGAGCTGGCGCGGTCGGTGATCGTGTTCGAGTGAGCGCCACGATCACTGGTCTAGTCCAGTTGTCACATCACTGACCAAACACCCATGCTAACTCCGGCGCAGTCTCACCGGAGTCGCTCCATGCCCCAGCTCGACCGCCGCGCGTTGCTCGCCGCCATCGGCGCCCTGGCCCTGCCGCCGGCCCTGGCCAAGGCGGCGGCCATCGACGCCGACGTGCGCACCGGCACGATCCAGGACGTCGAGCACGTGGTGATCCTGATGCAGGAGAACCGCAGCTTCGACCACTATTTCGGGACGATGGCCGGGGTGCGGGGCTTCGGCGACCGCTTCCCCATCCCGGTGCGCGACACGTCGGGACGGAAGGGCGGCTCGGTCTTCACCCAGGCCTACAAGGACCAGGTGCTGGCGCCGTTCCCGCTGGAGACCACCAAGACCTTCGCCCATATGCGGGTCGAGAGCACGCCGCACAGCTGGGCCGACGCTCAGGAGGCCTGGGACCAGGGCCGCATGGACCGCTGGCCCGACGCCAAGCATCCCTGGTCGATGGGCTATTTCGAGCGGGCCGACATCCCGTTCCAGTTCGCCCTGGCCGAGGCCTTCACCCTCTGCGACGCCTATCACTGCTCGACCCAGACCGGGACCAACACCAACCGGCTGTTCCTGTGGACCGGGACCAACGATCCGGCGGGGACGCACGGCGGGCCGTCGATCTCGAACTCGCACGACGACTTCGCCGAAAAAGGCGGCGCGGCGGAGTCCTACACCTGGACCACCTATCCCGAGCGGCTGCTGAACGCGGGCGTGACCTGGCGGATCTACCAGGACATGGCCGACAACTTCACCGACAACCCGCTGGCCGGCTTCAAGGCCTATCGCGACGCCTACAAGGACGCGCCGGGCTCGGACAAGCGCCTGAAGGACCTGGCCCTGACCACCCAGCACCTGGACAGGCTGCGCGAGGACGTGGTGGCCGGCCGTCTGCCGCAGGTGTCGTGGATCATCGCCCCGGCGGCCGACAGCGAGCATCCCGCGCCCTCCAGTCCGGCCCAGGGCGCGGCCTACACCGCCCGCGTCCTCGACGCCTTGACCGCCGATCCCAAGGTCTGGGCGCGGACCGTGTTCCTGGTGATGTTCGACGAGAACGACGGCTTCTTCGACCACATGCCGCCGCCGGCGCCGCCGTCGCTGGACACCGCCGGCAAGTCGCTGGGCGGCTCGAGCGTCGACCTGACGGGCATGCGCCACACGGTGCGCAATCCGACGGAGGCCAAGGCCGAGCGCGACCACCTGATGGGCCGCCCCTACGGCCTGGGCCCCCGCGTGCCGCTGTACGCGATCTCGCCGTGGAGCCGGGGCGGCTGGGTCGACAGCCAGGTCTTCGACCACACCTCGGTGATCCGGTTCCTGGAGACGCGCTTCGGGGTGATGGAGCCAAACATCGCGCCCTGGCGGCGGGCGGTGTGCGGCGACCTGACCAGCTGCTTCGACTTCACGACGCCCAACGACCAGCCGTTTGCGCCGCTGCCGTCGGTGGCCGAGGCCGCCGCCCGGGCGGCCAAGCTGCCCGAGATCAAGCCGCCGACGCCGACCGCCATGATCGCCCCGGTCCAGGCCAAGGGAACCCGGCCCTCGCGCGCCCTGCCTTACCAGCCGGCGGTCGACGCGCGGTTCCGCGACGGGGCGATGAGCCTGACCCTGGCCAATACCGGCGCGGCGGCGACGGTGCTGCACGTCTATGACCAGCTGCGGCTGGACCAGGTTCCGCGGCGCTACACGGTGAGCCCGGACAAGTCCCTGGAGGACATCTGGCCCGAGGGTGCCTGCGACCTGTGGGTGCTGGGGCCCAACGGCTTCCACCGCCGGTTCGCGGGCGAGGACAAGGGTGTCGAGATCAGCGCCCGCGCACGAGGCGAGGGGCTGCTGGTGACGGTGACCAACCTCCGTTCCACCAAGCGCGCGGTGATCCTTGAGGCCGAGGGCCAGGCGCTCTGGCGGGTCGATTTCAAGGGAGCCGGCGCCCGGACGCGGACCATCCCGACCCAGCAAGGCTGGTACGACCTGACCGCCCGCCTGGACGGCGAGCTGGCCTGGCTGCGCCGGCTGGCGGGACGGGTGGAGACGGGCAAACCCTCGATCAGCGATCCGCTGATGGGCGGGCCGGCGCGGCTGTCGCTGTAGCGGCTTGGGGCGCGCCGCCCCGCGTCACCAGCAAGATCCCGCCGCACACCAGGGCCAGGGCGGCGGCGTTCTTCCAGGCCAGCACCGGCTCGTGCAGGAACAGCGCCGACAGCAGCACCCCGAACACCGGGATCAGGAAGTTGAACACGGCCAGCATGCCGACCGGGTTGTGCTTGATCAGCAGGCTCCAGAGCGCGAAGGCCGCCGCCGACAGCCCGGCCATATAGGCCAGCAGGGCCAGCGAGCGCAGGTCGAAGCCCTCCAGCGCCCCGCCGCCGGCGAAGCCGATGGCCAAGAGGGCCGCCCCGCCGATGGCCAGCTGCCAGCCGGTCATCACCATGGGATCGACCTTCTGCGAGATCGCCTTGCCCCAGATCGAGGCGGCCGCCAGCACGAAGGCGGCGATCACGACGAAGCCCTCGCCGAGCAGGCTGAACTGGAAGTCAAATCCCGTCCCGCCCAGGTTCACCGCCAGCACGCCGGCAAAGCCCAGCAGGCAGCCGGCGACCTTGCGCGGGGTCAGGCGGTCGTCCTTGAACAGGAAGTGGGCCAGGATCACGCCGAAGAACGCGCCGGTGGCGTTCATGATCGACGACTTCACCCCGGTGGCGTAGGCCAGGCCGACATAGAAGAACACGTACTGCACGGTGGTCTGGAACAGGCCCAGGCCGACCACCCTGCCGACCTGGGCGCGCGGCAAGACGACCGGCTTGCGGTTCGCCACGGCCAGCGCCAGCAGGATCAGCCCTGCCGCCATGAACCGCCAGCCGGCGAACAGCATCTGGCCGGCCGTGTCGGTCTTGGCCACGTGCAGCAGGGCGTAGCCCGCCTTCACCGCCGGAAACGCGCTGCCCCACAGCAGGCAGCACAGCACCGCCATGCCGACGACGAAGCGGCGGTCCTGGTAAAGGGTCGTGGAAGAAGACAAAAGCGACGCCCGAAAAAGACATCGCCGCTCCACGCGAGCGGAGCGGCGATCGTTATGGGCGTCTTTCTAGGCGGCCCGATCAGCCGGTTCAACCGCCCTGGGCGAAGACGGTCAGCAGGATGGGCAACAGCGTCCCGGCGATCAGCAGGCCCCAGGCGACCTTGCGGTCGCGCCCGTAGTTCACCGCCATCCAGACGCCCAGGGCGGTGGCTGCGGTGAGGGCGAGGGCCACGACCAGGAAGAGGGCCTTCAGCAGGACGGTTCCGACCTTCGGGCCTTCCTCGCGCTTCTGCGGCGCGGGGGCCTTGGCGGCGCCGGGGGCGGTCGGGGCGGCGGCCGGCGCCGCGCGCTTGGGCTTGAGCTTGAAGACCTGGTCCTTGTGGAGCATGCCCAGCTTCTCGATCACCGGCGCCGGCTGGTAGGGGCCGCCGTGCGACTCGTGGAGGCCGTACAGCTGCAGCGCGCCGGTCAGGGCGAAGAAGATGACGCTGGGCGCGATGAACACCCCCAGCCAAGTGTGGATGCGGCGGATGAGGGCCAGCCTGAGGGCCGGATTGGCGCGCGGGGACTTGGTCACGACGGGCTCCTGAAGCGGCCTTGGCCGGCCGAGAGCTTCAGCTTAGCGCCGCGATCGCACCCCGCCTTTGATATCGCTCAGGTCAGCGCAGGCTGGTCTTGACCCTGGCCAGGTCCGCCACGGCCAGCTTGGGCGTGTCCTCGCCGCTGACGGCCGCGCCGCCGTCGGCCAGCATGCGGTCAATGCGGGCCTTCTGCGACTTGAACGAGGCCAGTTCCGATCCGGCCAGGATGGTGCCCTGCGGGACCTTGGCGCCGATCGGATTGACCCGCTCGCCCTTCAGCCAGACCTCGTAGTGCAGGTGCGGACCGGTCGCCAGGCCCGTCGAGCCGACATAGGCCACGACCTGGCCCTGGCGGACATGGACGCCCGGGCGGATGCCGGCGGCGTAGCGCGAGATGTGGCCGTAGCCGGTGTCCCACTGGCCCGAATGGCGGATGCGCAGCCAGTTGCCATAGCCGCTCCAACGGCGGGCCTCCAGCACGACGCCGTCGCCGGCGGCCAGGATCGGGGTGCCTGTGCCGGCCCCGAAGTCGACGCCCTTGTGGGCGCGGGTGTAGCCCAGCACCGGGTGCTTGCGCTTGCCGAACACCGAGGTGATCCGCGCGCCGTCCACCGGCGTGCGCAGCAGGAAGCCCTTGATGTTCTTGCCGAACTCGTCGAAGAACTGGCTCTTGCCGTCGTCATCCTTGCGGTCGAAGGCGTAGAACTTCTGCCCCTTGACCTCGGCGTATTCCAGGTCGCCGGCCTCGATGGTGCGGCCGCTTTCGGTGACCTTGCGGTCGAACACCAGGCAGAAGCGGTCGCCTTCCTTGATGTCGCGCGAGAAGTCGATCTTGTGCGAGAACAGCTTGGCCGCCTGGCTGATGATCGCCGGCGTGCCGCCGACGGCGGCCACGCTCTCGTAGAACGAGCCGTTCATCTCGCCGCAGGCCACCTTCTGCTCGTCGCGGACCTTTTCCTCCAGCTCGCGCAGGCGCAGAGCGCCGTCGAAGGTGCGCGAGACGGTCAGGGTCGAGGACGGGCTGGCCCGCATGGACAGGCCGATCAGGCGGGCCGGGCCGCGCTGGCCGCGACGCTGGGCGACGGCGGCCTCGAAGGCCATGCCGGCCTTGATGTTGACGGTGTCGATGGCGCCTTGCAGCGTCGCGACGACGGCTTGCGCCTCTTCCGGAGCGACGCCGGCGCGCTGCACGGCGCCTTGCAGGGTCTCGCCCGGACGGACCTTGACGGCGATGTTCTCGGGACGCTCGAAACCGGGCTGGGCCTCGGCGCTGGCGAAGGCCACGTGCTGCAAGGCCGCCAGGGCGGCCGGATCCAAGGCGGCCTGCTCCGCGTTCGGAGTCTTGGCGTCGTCGGCGGTCAGCTTCCAGCCCAGGCTCAGGGCGGCCAGGCCGGCGACCGCGGTGAAAATCCTCGGCGCCCAACGCGTTGCGCTGCGGCGCGGATCAAATTCCTGCATCGTGCCCCCGTCGGTGTCGATGCCGCGTAGTCAAAATGACACGGCTGGGAAGCCCCCCAGCAATCGTCGGGCCGGAACATGCTCAGCCGCGTTCCCGAGGGCAACAATTATTCGGCGCTTCGGTCGTTTTGTCACGGCATGGTTAACGTCCGTTAGCCGGAAGCTCAACCCTATGATCCAAATAAGAAAACGCCCACCGTCTCCGGTGGGCGTCTTGGATACGCTTTACTGGGTACGCTTACTAAACTCGAGAGACTTAGGCGGCGTTGACCGCTTCGTTCGGGTCGCGCAGCACATAGCCGCGGCCCCAGACCGTCTCGATGTGGTGCTTGCCGTGCGCCGAAGCGGCCAGCTTCTTGCGCAGCTTGCAGATGAAGACGTCGATGATCTTCAGCTCGGGCTCGTCCATGCCGCCATACAGGTGGTTCAGGAACATTTCCTTGGTCAGGGTCGTGCCCTTGCGCAGGGAGAGCAGCTCGAGCATCTGGTATTCCTTGCCGGTCAGATGCACGCGGTTGCCGTTCACTTCGACGGTCTTGGCGTCGAGGTTGACGATGATGTCGCCGGTCTTGATGACCGATTGGGCGTGCCCCTTCGAACGACGGACCACCGCGTGGATGCGGGCGATCATCTCGTCCTTGTGGAAGGGCTTGGTCATGTAGTCGTCGGCGCCGCCCGAGAAGGTCTTCACCTTCGTGTCGATTTCCGACGAGCCCGACAGGATCATGATCGGCGTGTTGATCTTCGCGACCCGCAGGGTGCGCAGAACATCGATGCCGCTCATGTCGGGCAGATTGAGGTCGAGCAGGATGAGATCGTAGTCGTAGATCTTGCCCAGATCGACGCCTTCCTCACCCAGATCCGTCGTATAGACGTTGAAGCCTTCAGACTTCAGCATCAGTTCGATGGTCTGCGCCGTCGCGCTGTCATCCTCGATCAACAGTACGCGCATGAGCCCCTCCACGCCAAGTCTGGCGTATTCGAACGTCTTAAGGCGGAACCCCGCCGGTAAAACCCTTCGGCCACTTTGCCGGAGAGTTAATTTAAGACTGGTTAATGGTGAATGTTTCCGTTGGCCGAATGGTTAATCTGATTTGCGAATCGGGTGCAAGGCGCCGGCGGGCCCTTGGTCACATTGGTCGCACGCGTCGCAGGGAGCCCGTTCAGCGCCGTCCCCAACCAACGCAAATCCACAAAATCCGTGCCTGAAAGCGGTCCTAACGGCGTTACGCCGTTAAGGCCAAGTTCGAAGGCCGTTCGTGCATAAGGCGAGATTGCGGCGTTCCGTCGCGGGAATTTGAACGGCCTGTTCTCGCTGGACGGGTGGCGGTCCGCAAGGCCGAAGCTTGACCTTCCGTTGAGGCCGCGACGCGCCGCCGCAGGCGTTGGAGCGAACTTTCGTCGGCCGCTGTTCGGCGTGGATGCATCGACGCCGAACAGCGGCTCGCGCGCGGGCGCCTGCGAGCGCACGGGCGTGGGAGCGCACGCGGGCGCGGATGAAGAAGTCGGCCGGCGCCGTCGGGTCTCACCCGCGTCTTCTCCGACCAATTGGTCGCACCGGCCAAGCCGCTTGCGCGGACCTGATTTCATACCTGGTTAACCACGATCGCCGAGTCTGGCCCCGTTGTTCAGGAGCCGTCTTGCGTAGCCTCATCGCCGCCGTCGAACGTATCGATCCGCTGACCATCTTCGGCCGCGTGGCCGCCGTGAACGGTCTGCTGATCGAGGCCCGGGGCGGGCTGACCCGCCTGGCGGTCGGGGCGCGCGTCGAGATCAGCCGCCTGGGCGAAAAGCCCCTGCCGGCCGAGGTGGTCGGCTTCCGCGAGACTCGCGCTCTGCTGATGCCCTTCGGCCCCGTCGAGGGCGTGGCGCCGGGCGCGGAGATCCGCATCGTGCCCGAAGGCGCCGTGGTCCGCCCGACCAAGGCCTGGCTCGGCCGCATCATCAACGCCTTCGGCGAGCCGATCGACGGCCTGGGTCCCTTGCCGCAGGGCGAGGTCCCCTATCCGCTGAAGACGTCGCCGCCGCCGGCCCACGCTCGCGGCCGGGTGGGCGAGCGCCTGGACCTGGGCGTGCGCTCGATGAACGTCTTCACCACCACCTGCCGCGGCCAGCGCCTTGGCATCTTCGCCGGCTCAGGCGTCGGCAAGTCGGTGCTGCTGTCGATGCTGGCCAAGGAGGCTACCTGCGACGCCGTCGTCGTCGGCCTGATCGGCGAGCGGGGCCGCGAGGTCCGCGAGTTCGTGGAAGAGACCCTGGGCGAGGAAGGCCTGCGCCGCGCCGTCGTGGTGGTCGCCACCTCGGACGAGCCGGCCCTGACCCGCCGCCAGGCCGCCTACATGACCCTGGCCATCAGCGAGTACCTGCGCGACCAGGACCAAGAAGTCCTGTGCCTGATGGACTCGGTGACCCGCTTCGCCATGGCCCAGCGCGAGATCGGCCTGGCCGCCGGCGAGCCGCCGACCACCAAGGGCTATACGCCCACCGTCTTCACCGAACTGCCCAAGCTGCTGGAACGCGCCGGGCCCGGCCCGATCCGCCCGGACGGCACCACCGCCGCCCCGATCACCGCCCTCTTCACCGTGCTGGTGGACGGCGACGACCACAATGAGCCGATCGCCGACGCCACCCGCGGTATTCTCGACGGCCACATCGTCATGGAGCGGGCCATCGCCGAGCGCGGCCGCTTCCCCGCCATCAACGTCCTGAAGTCGATCAGCCGGACCATGCCAGGCTGCCAGCACCCGCACGAGCGCGACATCGTCAAGGGCGCGCGCCAGGTGATGGCCGCCTACGCCAACATGGAAGAACTGATCCGCATCGGCGCCTATCGCGCCGGGGCCGACCCCGTCGTCGACCGCGCCATCCGCCTGAACCCGGCGATCGAGGCCTTCCTTAGCCAGGATAAGGAAGAAGCAACCTCTCTGGACGACTCTTTTGGATATCTGGGGCAGATCCTGGCGAGTGAGTACTGATGACCAAGTGGGCCGCCTCGCTGATCCGCATCTCGAACCACGAGGTCGAGACGCTGCAGAAACGCCTCGCCGAGATCACCGAGCGCCGGATCGCCGCCGAACTGCGCATCGCCATGCTGGACGCCGAGGCCGAGACCGAGGCCAAGAACGCCGAGGGCGACGCCAACGCCGGCTGGTACATGATCGGCTATCGCGAGGGCTATAAGCGCCGCCGCGCCGACATGCTGGTCCAGATCGACCAGTGCCAGCAGGAGGAGGCCGGCGCCCGCGACGCCCTGTCCGAAGCCTTCGAGAACCTCAAGAAGTACGAGCACGTCGCCGAGCAGGCCAAGGTCCTGGCCGCCAAGAAGTTGGGCGCGTTCGAAGCCGCCCAGATGGACGAGCTGAGCATCCGCCGCGCCGCCGTCGGCGGGCGCTGACATGCGGCGGCTCACGCGCCGCTCGGCCATCGCGTCCGCGCTAGCCCTGTCTGCCTGCGGGCGCGAGGCCAGCAGCCAAACCGTCACCGACACGCCGCTGAAGTCGATCGCCACGACGCCGGTCGGGGCCTGCGTGCAGCACGCCTTCCTGCAGGACCCGGCCTACGCCGAGCTGTTCGCCCGCCACTACTCCCAGCTCACGCCCGAGTGGGAGATGAAGATGGAGTACATCCTCCAGGACGACGGACGCTTCCGCTTCGACCGGCCCGACGCCATCGCCGACTTCGCCCGGCGCAACGGCATCCGGCTCTATTGCACGACGATGATCTGGTACGACCAGGCCATGCCCGCCTTCCTGAAGCTGGACGGCCAGGGCAAGCCCTTCGCCGACGCCTATCGCAACTACATCCTGGCCGTCGCCGGGCGCTATCGCGGCCAGGCGGTGGGCTGGGACGTGGTCAACGAGACGGTGGCCGATAACGGGACGGAGTTGCGCCAGTCGATCTGGACGCGCAACCTGGGCGTCGACGAGCACATGGTCCTGGCCTTCCACCACGCCAAGGAAGCCGACCCGAACGCGACGCTGTTCATCAACGACTACCACCTGGAGAACAATCCGACCAAGCGCGCGACCTTCATGCGCACGGTCGAACGGCTCTTGAAGGCTGGCGCGCCGATCGGCGGCATCGGCACCCAGAGCCACCTGGATCTGGACTTCACCCGCCCGGGCATGGCGCGCGCGGCCATGCGCGACCTGGCCAGCTTCGGCCTGCCGATCCACGTCTCGGAGCTGGACATCTCGCTGGGCGAAAAGCCGGACTTCGCGCGCCTGGCCGACCTGCGCCAGCGCCAGGCCGACCTGACCCGCGAGCTGGCGGAGAGCTATATGAGCCTGCCCCAGCAGCAGCGCTTCGCCTTCACGGTCTGGGGTTTGCGTGACCAGGACAGCTGGCTGCGCGGCCAGTCCGGCCAGCGCCCTCGCGACCAGGGTCTGCCCCTGGACGACGCGGGCCAGCCCAAGCCGATGTTCCAGGCGCTGGCGGAAGTGCTGTCGGGCTAACCGCGTTTTCATACACGAAATCTCAAGCGCCCCGCGACAAGGTGGCCGCATGAAACTGATCCACGCCCTCCAGGACATGGACAGCGACCAGTCGCTGTCGGCGCGTTTCCGCCGAGCCCGCGCGGCGCGGGTGGTCGCCCTGATCGAGAAGACCTTCGCCGAGCGCGGCCAATGCCGCATCGCCGACCTGGGCGGCGAGCCGACCTACTGGAACATCCTGTTCGACCGGACATTCCTCGAGGCGAACAAGGTCCATATCAGCCTGTTCAACCCCCAGCCGTTCACGGTGGACGATCCGCTGTTCACGGCCGCCGTCGGCGATGCCTGCGATCTGCACGAACACGCCGATCAGAGCTTCGACCTGGTCCACTCCAACTCGGTGGTCGAGCATGTGGGCGACTGGGTGCGGATGGAAGCCTTCGCCAAGGAGTGCCGCCGCCTGGCGCCGCGCTACTACGTCCAGACGCCGTACTTCTGGTTCCCGATCGAGCCGCACTTCTCCGCGCCCTTCTTCCATTGGCGCTCGGAGCAGACCCGGGCCAGGCTGCTGATGAAGCGCAAGCATGGCTTCTCGGAGATCGCGCCCGACGTCGGCGCGGCGATGCGCGACGTCCAGCACGCCCGCCTGCTGGACAAGGCCCAGTTCCGGTTCCTGTATCCCGACGCGCGCCATATCGACGAAAAGTTCGTCGGCCTGACCAAGTCCCTGATCGCGATCCGGGACTAGGAGCGCGCCATGAGCTGGGGCTTCGCGCGGACCGAAACGACCAAGGCCAACGCCAGGGTGGCCGCCCTGGTCTGCGCCTATGTCGCCGGCCTCGCCTACAGCCTGTTCTTGGCCGGGGCCACCCACAACATCCCCACCATCTGGACCGCCAACGCGGTGGCGATCTCCGCCTTCATGGTCCTGAACCGCCGCCAGGCCATCGTCTTCATGCTGGCCACCGGCGTGCTGCACGTGACCTTGGAGCTGATGATCGGCGCCCCGGCGCGGTTCGTGACGATGGTCGCCGTACTGGACACGATCCAGACGGCCGGCACGGCGGCGCTGCTGCGCGGCCTGCGCGTGCCGACCCGGGTCCGCGATCCCCGCAGCCTGTTCACCGTCATCGTCGCGTCCTCGGCCCTGACGGCCATCGGCGCGATCGTCGTCAACGGCGTCCTGGCGGCCAGCCGCGGAAAGCCGTTCCTGCTAGGCTGGAGCGACTGGACCACGTCCAACACCCTGGGCGTGGCGGTGATCCTGCCGGTGGCCCTGATCCTGATGGATCCCCGGCACCGCGAAGGCTTCCACGTCCGCCCGCTGGAGGCCGCCGCCACCCTGCTGCTAGTGATCGGCGCCTCGTCCCTGGTCTTCGTCAACGATCCCAGCTTGCAGGTGCTGCTGTTCGCGCCCGCCTTGCTGGCCGCTTTCCGAGGCGGGCCGCGCGCCGTGGCCGTCGTGGTGACCACCTCGCTGGCCGTGGCCATCCCGGCCGTCCTGCACCGCACAGGCCTGGATATCCGTGTGGCCCTGTCGCCACTGCGCCACGCCCTGCTGTTCCATATCGTGCTTTACGCCGTCAGCTTCGTGGCCGCCCTGGCGCTGAGCCGCCAGGCGCGCCTGCAGGCCCTGCTGGTCCGCCGCCAGGCCGCCGCCCGCGCCGCCCAGGCCCGCGCCCAGGCCGCCAACCAGGCCAAGTCCGACTTCCTGGCGACGATCAGCCATGAGATTCGCACGCCGCTGAACAGCATCCTGGGCTTCGCCTCCCTGGTCGCCGATGACCCCGACCTTTCCGCCGAGAACCGCCGCCGCCTCGACCTGGTCGGCCGCGCCGGCCGCTCGCTGGCCGAGATCGTCGGCGACCTCCTGGACTTCGCCAAGGTCGAGGCCGGGCGCCTGGACCTGAGCCTGACGCCGACCTCGCCCGCCGCCCTGCTGCGCGACACGGTCGCCATCATCGCCCCCGAGGCCGCCGCCAAGGGCCTGCATTTGCGCACCGCCTTCGAGGCCTGCGGCGAGGGCGACGTGGACCAGCTCCTGGCCCTGGACGAAACCCGCCTGCGCCAGGTGCTGCTGAACCTGCTGGCCAACGCCCTGAAGTTCACCAGCCGGGGCGGTGTCACCGTCAGCCTGCTGGCTGGCCCCGAGCCGGGCGCCCTGCGGTTCGAGGTGGCCGACACCGGCATCGGCATCGCGCCCGAGGTTCAGGCGCGGCTGTTCCAGCGCTTCAGCCAGGCCGACAGCTCGATCAGCCGCAGCTATGGCGGCACGGGCCTGGGCCTGGCGATCAGCCGCGCCCTGGTCACCCGCATGGGCGGGGCGATCGGCGTCGAGAGCCAGCTGGGCCAGGGCGCGCGCTTCTGGATCTCCCTGACCGCCGAACCGGCGGCTCCCCCGCCGGTCGCCGCTCCGGCCCCGGCGGCCGTCACCGGGCGCGCCGCCCGGGTGCTGCTGGTCGACGACCACCCGATGAACCGGGAGCTGGGCAAGGCGCTGCTGACCCTGGCCGGCTGCGAGACCCTCACCGCCGACGACGGCGCCCAGGCGCTGGAGGCCGTCCAGGCCGGCGACTTCGACCTCGTCCTGATGGACGTCCACATGCCGGGGATGGACGGCCTGGCCGCCGCCCGCGCCATCCGCGCCCTGCCCGGCGCCGTGGCGGCCATCCCGATCGTGGCGCTCAGCGCCGATGTCCTGCCCGAGCAGATCGCCCGCTGTCGCGCGGCCGGCATGAACGGTCACGTGGCCAAGCCGATCCGCCGTGAGGAGCTGGTCGCCGCCGTCGCCCACGCGTTGCAAGACCAACCCGACGCAAGGGCCGCGACCGCCAACGCCTAGAGCCCGCCCGCATTCGCACATTACGTCGAGTTCACTTCCGTCGCTACACATGTAGCGCTACATACGTAGCGAACGGAATGATGACGTGCGGAGGCCGCCTTGATCGACACCCTGCCCCGGCGCGAACGCGAGGTCTTCGAGACGCTGTGCCGGCTCGAGGCCGCCACCACGGCCGAGATGCGCGCCGCCTTGTCCGATCCGCTCAGCGACTCGGCCGTGCGCACCATGCTCTCGCGCCTGGAGGCCAAGGGTCTGGTCGAGCGGACCAGCGGTCCCGAGGGCGTCCGCTACCGGCCGGTCCTGGAGACCGAGACCGTCGCGGTCGGAGCCTTGCGGCGGGTGATCGACACCTTCTTCGCCGGCTCGGCCGCCAGCGCCGCCAGCGCCCTGCTGGGCATGGGCCAGAAACTGACGCCCGACGAGGCCGCCGCCCTGGAAGCGATGATCGACAAGTCGGTCGAGACTGAGACCGTCGAGGAGGACAAGGCATGACCTGGACCCTGCTGCTGTCGCTGCTGGCCAAGTCCAGCCTGGTGGCCGGCGCGGGCCTGGCGTGCGCCCGGTTCCTGACCCGGCGCCCGGTCGAGCGCGTCGACATCCTGCGCGCCACGGTCTGCCTGCTGCTGGCCCTGCCGGCGATCATGAACGTGCTGCCGCCGATCGAACTGGCCCTGCTGCCGCCCTTGCCCGCGCCCGAGGCCGTCGTCACGTCCCTGGCCGCCGAAGTCCCGCCCGCCGCCGAGGCGCGGCTGTGGTGGAGCACGCCCGGCGCGATGCTGGGCGGCCTGTGGCTGCTGGGCGCGGCGCTGATCGGCGGCCGCCTGGCCCTGGGCCTTCGCACCCTGGAGCGCTGGACCCGCAAGGGCCAGCCGGTAACCGAGCCTACCTGGCTGGCGCCGCTGAAGGATTTGCCGGCGATCGACCGGCCGGGCGTGGTCGGCAGCGACCGCGTCGCGGGTCCGCTCAGCTGGGGCGTCGCGCCGGGAACCATCCTGCTGGATCCCGCCACCCTGGCCCAGCCCCAGACCGCCCCGGCCATCATGGCCCACGAGCTGGCCCATCTGCGCCGCCACGACTGGATCTTCCTGATCCTGTCGCGTCTGGCCCTGGCCATCTTCTGGTTCAACCCGCTGGTCTGGCGGCTGCACGCGACGCTGGTGGAGCGCAGCGAGGAAGCCGCCGACGCCGCCGCCGTCGGACGCGTGGACCGCGCCCTCTACGCTCGCACCCTGGTGCGCCTGGCCGCCGCTCCCGCGCCGCACGGCGTCCCGCGAGGCGCCCTGGCCATGGCCGCCGACGCCAAGACCCTGAAGACAAGGATCGCCTGCCTCATGACCGACACCCCCGAACGCCGCCGCCCGCTGACCGTGGGCCTGACCGTCGCCGCCCTGGCCGTCGTCGCCACGCCCTTGGCCGCCTTCGGCCTGAGCCGGCAGGTCGCGCCCCCGGTCCCGCCGTCGCCGCCCGCCGCCGTCGCCGAGGCGCCGCCGCCGCCCGTCCCACCGGCGCCGCCAGCCAAGGCCGCGATCGCCGAGCCCCCAGCCGCCCCGGCCCCGCCCGCGCCGCCGACCCCGCCCTCGGAAACGGATCCCGACCGCTACGATCGGATCCAGGCCCGCGCCCAGGCCGATTGGGACAGGAACCAGGCCCACGCCCAAGCCGAATGGGCCAGGGCCCAGGCCGAGGCCGCGCGCGTCGACGCCGAGGACATCCGCCGTCAGGTCGAGGCCCACCGCGGCGAGATCGAAGCCGCCGCCCGCCTGGCCGCCCGGCAGGCCCGGCTCTCGGCCGACGAAGCCCGCCGCATCGGCGAGCAGGCCCGCCGCGAGGGCGAGCGCGCCCGCGTCGAGGCGATGAAGGTCGCGCGCGTCCAGATGGCCCAGGGCGCGGTCCAGATGCGCGCCGGCGCCCGGCAGATGCGCGAGGAAGCCGCCCGCCTGCGCGACCCGACCTACCGGGCCCGCCAGATCGAGGACAACCGCGCTCGCGGCCACGAGGTCACGGACGAGGACCTGAAGGATCTGGCCCGCAAACTGCCCGGCCAGGCCGATGACCTGGACCGTCAGGCCGACAAGCTGGCGGAAAAGGCGCAGGAGATGAGCTGACGCCTCTCGGTTCGAAAACAAAAACGCCCCGGCCTTTCGACCGGGGCGTCCTTGTTGGGCTGTAGCGCCGCTTACGAGTCCAGGAAGCTGCGCAGCTTGCGCGACCGCGACGGGTGCTTGAGCTTGCGCAGGGCCTTGGCCTCGATCTGGCGGATGCGTTCGCGGGTGACCGAGAACTGCTGGCCGACCTCTTCCAGGGTGTGGTCGGTGTTCATGCCGATGCCGAAGCGCATGCGCAGCACGCGCTCTTCACGCGGGGTCAGCGAGGCCAGCACGCGGGTGGTGGTTTCGCGCAGGTTCGACTGGATGGCGGCGTCGATCGGCAGGACGGCGTTCTTGTCCTCGATGAAGTCACCCAGGTGGCTGTCTTCCTCGTCGCCGATCGGCGTTTCGAGGCTGATCGGCTCCTTGGCGATCTTCAGGACCTTGCGGACCTTTTCCAGCGGCATGGCCAGCTTTTCGGCCAGCTCTTCCGGGGTCGGCTCGCGGCCGATCTCGTGCAGCATCTGGCGGCTGGTGCGGACGATCTTGTTGATCGTCTCGATCATGTGCACCGGGATGCGGA